>AMCI01003098.1_pt1 | contig 30251 bp, 23 predicted proteins | sample 419838 | NCBI WGS metagenome assembly AMCI01 (sample SAMN01090643, study PRJNA158313) | gut metagenome
TTTTTAACGAACTATTGAATGTCTATGACATTATTTTGAGAAAAACAAAACCTAGCTTCACCTGAGTAGAGATAAGAAAAAAGGAATGTAAATCTCGCAAATGCTTAATTTACATTCCTTTATCAGCGGAGAGACAGGGATTCGAACCCCGGGTACCTCGCAGTACAACGGTTTTCAAGACCGCCGCAATCGACCACTCTGCCACCTCTCCAAACTCCTTTTAAGAGGCTTTCTTTTCGAAAGCGATGCAAAGGTACGGCTTTTTTCTGAATCTCCAAACATTTGAGCACTTTTTTTTGAAGAAATTGCTATATTTGCATCCAAACCGAGTAAAACCTATGAATTTAAAAACGATTTTCCTTCTTTTCCTCCTCTGTATCCCCTTCTGTGCCCTTGCACAGAAGCGACCGGCTACACTTGAACGGCAATTGGAAATCCTTCGCAAAGAACCCGCCCAACCGGAGGCTTTGAAGTTTCTTTGCCAATACTACTTAAACCAAGGACATTACTCGAAAACCATTACCTATGCCGAAATCCTGAAAAAAACGGCCAACAAGACCAACAACCCCCTACTGCGCCTCTATGCGCATCTCTTTCTGTCGCAAGCACAAATCCTGAGCGGCCGGGAAAAGGTGGCCCAAAAGAACCTGAACCTGTCACTCGAACTAGCCCATCAACTGAACAACGACTCGGCCCTTTGTGTAACCTATAACCAATGGGGGCTCTATGAAGCCAACATCAACACCGACTATTACGAGGCTCTGCGCTGGCTGTACCAAGGCATTCAATTGGCCCAACGCAACCATCTGCAGGAGTCGTATGCAACCCTCCTGGGAGATTTGGCTCACATCTATTACCTGAAAAAGGATACCACCGGCCTGGATTATGCGCGCGAATGCTACGAACTGGGGCATAGCATGCAGCATCCCTTCCTGATTTATAAAGGCGCCATCCAATCGGCCTATCATTATTTTCTGAAGAAACAGAACCAGTCCGCTTTGTCATTCATCCGGGAAGCAGAAACACTGATGCGCGACAATGATTTCTACGACCAGGCACATACTTACAACCTGTTTGGCGACATCCTGTATGATATGGGAGAATACACTGAAGCCCGACTGTATTTCCAAAAGGCGCTGCGCAACAAGCAGGCTGCCCAAACCTCCTCCGTGGTCTATGCCCACCTGGGATGTGCCCGCGTATGGATGAAACAACACCAGTATGCCGAAGCCATTCCCTTGCTGAAACAGGGGATTGCCATCTCCAAAGCACGCGTCAATGCCATCCACCGCAACGAACTGTACGAAAACCTCTCGGCCTGCCACGAGGCTTTAGGGCATTACGACGAGGCCTTGCAGAACTACAAAATCTTCCGCCTGGAAAACGAAAGCCAATTCAACAAACTGAAGGAACGGGACCTGAGCGAACTGCGTTTCCGTTACGACTCCGAACGCCAACAGAACCTGATCCAACAAGGCAAACTCGAAGTGCTGAAAAAGGAACAGCGTATCCAGCAACAAAGCTTTATCCTGGTGCTCATCGTCATCGTTCTCAGTCTGCTTTATACCCTCTATCGACGCAAAAACAAACTTTACCTGAGCATCGTCAAACAGAACCAGGAGGCCATCAAACGCGAAAGTGAACTGAACCGCCGTATCCACGTATTGGAAGCCCAAACAAAGTCCACTCCTCCGGCTCCCGAAAAGTATGCTTCCTCCTCGCTGACTACCGAGAAAAGTTTGGAAATTTTTCAGACATTGGAACGCATCATGCGTGAAGAAAAAGTGTACCGGGACAACACGCTGACCAAGGATAAATTGGCCGAACGATTGGGTACCAACCGAACCTACCTGTCGCGTATCATCAACGAACAGGCACAGCTCACTTTTACGCATTACGTCAACCGCTTCCGCATCGAGGAAGCCATCCGACGATTGTCCGACCCCCACGACAACATTCCCCTGAAAGCTCTGTCGGCCGAACTGGGCTTCAACTCCATTTCTACCTTCTACAACCTGTTTCAGGCTTCCGTGGGAATGACTCCTACGCAATACCGCAACAAGGTTATCGAACTCCAAAAAGGGCAATAACGTGACTTTCAGCCTCGTTTTTTCTGCCAAAAACAGCAATTGCCGATAATTCAAGTCCACAAAAGCGGTGTTTTAGCTAGATTATTTCTTTCTTTGTGATAGAAATAACAATCTAACTTATCATACACACAATGAAAAAAACATTTTTATTAAGTTTCCTCTTGATGTGGTTGGCCTACCTACCGATGTGGGCCCAAATTCAAGACCCGGTACAGTTCAAGACTGAGTTAAAAGCCATTTCCGATACGGAACTCCAAATCGTTTTTTCCGGTAAAATCGATGCCGGCTGGCACGTCTATTCAACCGACCTGCCGGAAGGAGGCCCCATTTCGGCCACCTTCAACACCGATAAAATGGAAGGTTTGGAACTGGTGGGCAAACTGATGCCCCAAGGAGCCGAAATAGAGAATTTCGACAAGGTGTTTGAAATGAAATTACGTTACTTCGAAAAGGTTGTCACCTTTGTGCAGAAGCTGAAAGTTACCGCACCGAATTATCAGATAGAAGGCTATTTGGAATACGGAGCCTGCAACGACGAAAACTGCTTGCCTCCGACTGAGGTTTCCTTCAAGTTTTCCGGAAAAGGCGCTACAGGTACCGCTACAACAGCTGCAGCACAACCCGCAGAAACTGTTGCCGAAACGACTCCGGCACCGACAGCCACTCCGGCCAGCGTGACAGCACCTGCCGGCAGCACACCGGCCTACTGGACCCCGGTGGTTCAGGAACTGAATGCCTTCGGTGAAACCACCTCCCAACAGGACCGTTCGTGGATTTACATTTTCTTTGCCGGCTTCATCGGCGGTCTGCTGGCCCTGTTCACTCCTTGTGTATGGCCCATCATCCCGATGACCGTCAGCTTCTTCCTGAAGCGCAGCAAGGACAAGAAGAAAGGTATCCGCGATGCCTGGACCTACGGTGCTTCCATTGTAGTCATCTACGTGACTCTGGGCTTGGCCATCACCTTGATTTTCGGTGCCAGCGCCCTGAATGCCCTGTCCACCAACGCCATCTTCAACATTCTGTTCTGCTTGATGCTGGTCGTATTCGCCGCTTCGTTCTTCGGTGCGTTCGAACTGACGTTGCCCTCGAAGTGGAGCAATGCCGTGGACAGCAAGGCTGAACAGACCAGCGGTCTGCTGAGCATCTTCCTGATGGCCTTCACCCTGTCGCTGGTATCCTTCTCGTGCACCGGTCCCATCGTAGGCTTCCTGCTGGTGGAAGTATCGACCACGGGTAGCGTGATTGCCCCGACTATCGGTATGTTGGGCTTCGCCTTGGCCCTGGCCCTGCCGTTCACCCTGTTTGCCATGTTCCCCACCTGGCTGAAGTCGATGCCGAAATCGGGCGGTTGGATGAATGTCATCAAGGTATCGTTGGGTTTCCTGGAACTGGCTTTCGCCTTGAAGTTCCTGTCGGTAGCCGACCTGGCTTACGGTTGGGGCATCCTGGACCGCGAAACCTTCCTGGCCTTGTGGATTGTCATCTTCGGTCTGCTGGGCTTCTACCTGTTGGGCAAGATCAAGTTCCCGCACGACGATGACGAAGACCATGTGAGCGTGCCGCGCTTCTTCCTGGCCCTGTTCTCGCTGGCCTTTGCCGTGTACATGGTACCCGGTCTGTGGGGGGCCCCGCTGAAGGCAGTCAGTGCCTTTGCACCGCCCATGAACACCCAGGACTTCAACCTGTACAAGAATGACGTGCATGCCCAGTTCGACGATTACGAAGCAGGTATGGAATACGCCAAGCGCAACGGCAAACCCGTGATGCTCGACTTCACCGGCTACGGTTGCGTGAACTGCCGCAAGATGGAAGCGGCTGTATGGACCGACCCGAAAGTAAGCAAGCTGATGACGGAAGATTATGTACTCATCACCCTGTATGTGGACAACAAGACTCCGTTGCCCGAACACATCCAAGTAATGGAAAACGGCAAGGAACGTACCCTGCGTACAGTAGGCGACAAGTGGAGTTACCTGCAGCGTGCCAAGTTCGGTGCCAACGCACAGCCTTTCTATGTATTGATTGACAACGAAGGCAAACCGCTGAACAAGTCGTACTCGTACGACGAGGACATCGACAAATACGTCGACTTCCTGCAGACCGGTTTGAAGAACTACCAAAAATAATCTGATTAAAAAGAAAGTCATACCATGATTGCGAAAGCGGAAAGAGAGCAAATCATTGCCCTTATCAACCGGGAAGTGGTTCCGGCTATCGGCTGTACCGAGCCGATAGCGGTAGCCCTTTGCGTAGCGAAGGCCACCGAGACCCTGGGCAAACGCCCGGAAAAGATTCAGGCACATCTCAGTGCCAACATCCTGAAGAACGCCATGGGCGTAGGTATTCCGGGCACCGACATGATTGGATTGCCCATTGCCATTGCTTTGGGTGCCTTGGTCGGCAAATCGGAATACCAGTTGGAAGTATTGAAAGACAGTACCCCCGAAGCGGTAGCCGAAGGAAAAAAGATGATTGCGGCTCAAGCCATCCAGATTGGATTGAAGGTGAACATTGAAGAGAAGCTGTACATCGAAGTGGAATGTGAAGCGGACGGCGACCGGGCCAAGGCTATCATTGCCGGCGGACATACCCATTTTGTGTATATTTCGCGCAACGACGAGGTGCTGCTGAACGAACAGTTGGGCAGCAGCCACAGCGAAAACAATGCCGAACCCGAACTGAACCTGCGCAAGGTGTACGACTTTGCCACAACTACTCCGTTGGAAGAATTGCGTTTCATTCTGGAAGCCCGCAACTTGAACAAGGCGGCTGCCGAACGCTCGTTCCAAGGCAACTACGGTCATCAGTTGGGCAAAATCCTGCGCAGCAGTCAGAGTGAAGCCGAACTGATGGGCAGCAATACCTTTACCCACATCCTGTCGTACACTTCGGCAGCCTGTGATGCCCGTATGGCAGGAGCCATGATTCCGGTCATGAGCAACTCGGGCAGCGGCAACCAGGGTATTACAGCCACTTTGCCGGTTGTGGTCTATGCCGAAGATACGAACAAATCGGAAGAAGAGCTGATCCGTGCCCTGACCTTGAGCCACCTCACCGTCATCTATATCAAGCAGAGCCTGGGACGCCTGTCGGCTCTTTGCGGCTGTGTAGTGGCTGCTACCGGCTCCAGCTGTGGCATCACCTACCTGATGGGAGGTTCGTACGAACAGATTACCTTTGCGGTACAGAACATGATTGCCAACATCACCGGCATGATTTGCGACGGAGCCAAGCCGAGCTGTGCGCTGAAACTGAGCAGTGGGGTATCTACCGCAGTACTCTCGGCCATTCTGGCCATGGAGCACAAATGTGTTTCATCGGTGGAGGGCATCATTGACCACGACGTCGACCGCAGTATCCACAACCTGACGACCATCGGCTCGAAGGGAATGAACGAAACCGACCGACTGGTGCTCGACATCATGACCCATAAACAATGCAACTAACTGCTACCTGAACAGACAGATCAGGTTTACAGCCTCGGCTTATCCCAGCCGGGGCTGTTTGTTTTTCATGCTACGGCAGCACTTCCTGTTCTGGATAACTGCCCTAACCTAACCCATCCACTTGAAATTGTTCATTCTGACGGAATTTTTCCAAAAACCTTTCCCTGTCATGATGAAATCTGCCTATATTTCTCTTTATTTGCTTCAAATCTGAAAAACATGAAAAAACGACTTTTCCTTTTGGCAGCCATCTGCCTATCCATCTCTGCTTTTGGTCAGAAGATCCAAGAGCTGACTTCTCCCAATGGTAATCTCCGAATATCGGTGGAATTATCGAATCAAATCCAGTACAAGGTCACTTGGAACGACCGGACATTGATGAATCACTGTGCCATTGGGTTGGAAACGGCCCAACAATCATTGGGGCAGAACCCTCGACTGCACAAAGCCATCCACAACAGCGTAACTGAAAAAACGACACCTGTGGTTCCGCTCAAGTTCTCCTCCATCGACAATTGCTACAACCAGCTTCTACTGAAATTCAAAGGAGGATATGCAGTCGAGTTCCGTGCTTTCAACAACGGTTTTGCTTACCGTTTCCTGACCCAACTGAAAGGAGAACAGGAAATCATCCATGAAAACCTGCAACTGAATCTGGCCGACCATTACACCTTACATCTGCAACAGCCTAGAGGATTCAAGACAGCCTATGAAGAAGAATACAAACACTTGAACCGCAGCGAATGGAAAAAATCCGACCGAATGGCCTTGTTGCCGCTACTAATCTGTTTAGACAACGGCCCGAAAATACTTTTCAGTGAAACCAATCTGCAGGATTATCCAGCCTTATTTCTGAAGAAAGGTACTGAAGAAGATTTGTGTTCGGTATTCCCTCCTCTTCCTTTGGAATTTGAAGAAGAAGGTGACCGTAGCCTGAAAATCGTTCGGGAAGCCCCTTACATTGCACGTACAACCGGCAAACGCAATTATCCCTGGCGATATTTTGTGGTAGCGGAAGATGATCGCCAACTCATCGAAAACACCTTGTCCTACCAATTATCGGAAAAGAGTATCCTGAAAGACGAAACCTGGATTCAACCAGGGCTGGCCAGTTGGGAATGGTGGAATGGAGCTTCTCCGTATGGACCGGATGTCCAATTCCAAACAGGATGTAACCTGGACACCTATAAATACTATATCGATTTTGCTGCCAAGTACGGCGTGGAATACATAGTCATGGACGAAGGCTGGGCCATGGATACACGCAATCCGTATGTACCTAATCCGACAGTCGATTTACACGAACTGATCCGTTACGGCAAAGAAAAGAACGTAGGCATTGTGTTATGGCTGACCTGGCTGACCGTAGAAAAGCATTTCGACTTATTTGAGACCTTTGAAAAATGGGGAATAAAAGGAGTGAAAATCGACTTTATGGACCGCAGCGACCAATGGATGGTCAATTTCTATGAACGCGTGGCACAAAAAGCTGCCCAACATCATTTGTTTGTGGACTTTCACGGTGCCTTCAAACCGGCCGGTCTGGAATACAGATATCCGAATGTGCTGTCCTACGAAGGTGTCAGAGGGATGGAACAGATGGGAGGATGCCGTCCCGACAACAGTGTCTATTTCCCCTTCATCCGAAATGCCGTTGGAGCCATGGATTATACACCGGGGGCCATGTTGAGCATGCAACCCGAAGTCTATAGCTCCCAACGACCCAACTCGGCCAGTATAGGTACTCGTGCCTATCAGATGGCTTTGTTTATTCTGTTTGAATCCGGCATCCAGATGTTGGCTGACAATCCGACCCTTTATTACCGAAACGACGATTGCACACGTTTTATCACAGAAGTACCGCAGACATGGGATGAAACGCGCGCCCTCGAAGCCCAGGTAGGAGAATATGCAATCGTTGCCAAGCGCAAGGGAGACCAATGGTACGTGGGAGGAATGACCAACAACCGCGAACAGGAACGCACCTTTACCTTATCGTTCGATTTTCTGGAAGAAGGAAAAACATACCATCTGACATCTTTTGAAGATGGCATCAACGCCAACAGACAGGCAATGGATTACATCCGACGAGAGTACAGCATAAAGAAAGGCGACCGTGTAACGGTCAAACTGGCTCGTAACGGAGGATTTGCGATGTCTATCCGTTAAAATTTAAAAAGCGGCATGTAAAAACAAGCCGCTGCAACGTTGTACGGAGGAGGGAGTGTGCGTTCACTCCCTCCTTCTTCGTCAAGGGTGGAAATGATGCCGAGGTCAGGCCTCCTGCACCAATACTTCCCGATGGTGAGCATGACGTTCGAAAAACGCCCGAGCATAGGAACAAACGGGGCGAATACGAAGTCCTTTACAGGAAGCATAACGAACGCAAGCTTCTGTCAGCGCTCGGGCAATCCCCTGCCCTTCCAGAGGCGGAGGAACAATGGTATGCAAAATGGTCAGCACACCCTGCGCTTCCTTATATTCCAAATAAGCAATCTGACCCGACTCGAACACCTCGAAACGGGACACTTTTTCATCATGTATCACGGTATGTTCCATGGTATAAGGGTTTTAAAATCAATAATCACCTGTAAAACGTCCTATCGACGAAAAAGTTCGCTGATAGGTAGAGGGAACCATGCCAAACTCCTTCTTGAAGTAATGAGAAAATTTCTTCGGACTTTGTATACCCACCTGATTCCCTATTTCACCAATCGGCAGTGCAGTGGAACGCAACAGTTCAGCAGCCCGCTGCAACCGCAAGTGACGGATATATTCTAGCGGAGCAAGACCAGTAAGGAGCACCAACTTCTTGTACAGATGCACCCGGCTCACTCCCAACGCTTTACTCACCTCTTCCACCGACAAATCCGGACGTGCCATCTGCTCCTCGATATAGCCTTTGGCCGCAGCCAACAATGGTTCGTCGGCTGAAGAAACTGGCGCAACAGCCTCTGCAGCTTCCACTGTTTCTGAAGGCGTGCCTGCAGGAACATCATCGGACTGCGGAACAGTCACTTTCCCCAAAGGAGAGACCTCATCAGAATCTGCCGACAAGGAAGATACCGGCGACCGACGCTCCATCCACTGCTGCAATTCCCGGAAACGCTGTTGTTCCGCCTCGCACAACTGCTCGGAAAGAGCCACCACCTGCTGCTGCAAATTCCGCAAATCGGCATGCATCTCCTGCAACCGATAACGGGCACGGAACCACAATATGGCCAGCAAAGCTACCATGCCCAACAACAGACCGCCCATCAGCAACAGCAACCCACTGCCTTCCAACAGGTCCATCCTTCCAATCGCTCCAATCATTCCAATCAATATCTCCATACTTACCGTTCCCAAGTCGCTAAAATCCGTTCGATTCTTTCATATTTTATGTAAATAAAGCAAAAACCTATCGAACAGACAAATTAATCAATCAATATTTTTTCTACTTTTGCAGCCGAAATGAAAGCATTGACCGATACACAATACATCTATCAATTGGTGGCAGCTGGAGAACATGACCACCAGGACTTCAAATTTGAAATTTCGGACGCCCGCAAAATCGCCCGCAGCCTTTCGGCTTTCGCCAATACAGGCGGAGGAAGGTTATTGGTGGGGGTCAAAGACAACGGCAAGATAGCCGGTGTACGCTCCGAGGAAGAAATCTATATGATTGAAGCGGCAGCCACCCTGTACTGCCGTCCTCAGCTAGAAGTAGAGACCCAAACCTATCGGGTAGAGGGAAAGACCGTGCTCGAAGTGCGCATTCCCGAATCCGACTGCAAACCCATCTACGCCATCGATGAGGAGAAGAAAGCGTGGGCCTATGTCCGGATGGCCGACGAAAACATCCTGGCCACCCCCGTTCACCTGCAGTTGTGGCGTCATACCCAAAAAGAAGAAGGGTCGTTCGTCAGCTTCTCCGAACGCGAACAGCGTTTGCTGGATGCCTTGGCAGAACGGGAAATGCTCTCTTTGAATCAATGTTGCCGTGTCTGTCATTTGAGCCGCAAGGAAACCTGCGAACTCTTGGCCGATTTTATCCGTTTCGGCCTGGTAAAGCCTGTATTCGACCGGCACAAATTCTTTTACCGCCTCCAAGCGGAACCGGAAAACGAAGAAGCATCCGTCGACTAACCGACCGACTTCCGACAACTCCGCTAATTTTTAATCCCCAACAAAGACAAAGACCATGGATGAATTCCTCAATCCCCTACTGACCCATATAAACGATGTACTCTACACCTATATTCTCATCACGCTGCTGCTGGGATGTGCCTGCTGGTTCACCTTCAAGACCCGAGGCGTACAGTTCCGTATGCTGGGAGAAATGATCCGCCTGCTGGGCGACTCGACCGGAAAACAGGCCGGACGCGAGCATCACATTTCCTCCTTCCAAGCCTTTGCCATCTCCATTGCCAGCCGCGTAGGCACCGGCAACTTGGCTGGGGTAGCGACCGCCATTACCGTGGGCGGACCGGGAGCGGTATTCTGGATGTGGGTCATTGCCCTCCTCGGAGCCAGCAGTGCCTTCATCGAGTCCACCCTGGCCCAGCTGTATAAGGAACATGGAAAGAACTCGTTTGTGGGCGGACCCGCCTACTATATGAAAAAAGGGTTGAAGCAACCGTGGATGGGGGTTTTCTTTGCCTGTCTGCTCATCTTTACCTTTGGCTTTGCCTTCAACTCGGTGCAAAGCAACACCATCTGTGCAGCCTTTGAGGAAGCCTTTCAGGTTTCTCCCCTGTGGATGGGACTCCTGCTTACCGGCCTTACCTGGATCATCATCTTCGGCGGCATCCAACGCATCGCCAAGGTAAGCAGCATCCTGGTCCCCCTCATGGCCCTGGGCTATATCCTGTTAGCTCTCAGTATCGTACTGATGAACTTCCACCGCCTGCCCGAAGTGCTTGAACTCATCGTTTCCCATGCATTCGGCTGGCAACAGGCCTTGGGAGGCAGCATCGGTATGGCCTTGATGCAAGGCATCAAGCGCGGCCTGTTCAGCAACGAAGCCGGTATGGGTTCGGCTCCGAACGTAGCCGCTACTGCCGACGTGACCCATCCGGTCAAACAAGGACTGATCCAAACCCTCGGCGTATTCACCGACACCCTGCTCATCTGTACCTGTACGGCTTTCATCATCCTGTTCAGCGGACTCAGCCAAAGCGGAGAAGCCGACGGTATCCGCCTCACCCAACAGGCGTTGAACAGCGAAATCGGTGATATCGGCTCGGTGTATGTGGCCATTGCCATCTTCTTCTTTGCCTACAGCAGTATCCTGGGCAACTACTATTACGGCGAAGCCAATATCCGCTACGTTACCCGCCGCCGCTGGGTACTTCCCGTCTATCGACTCGCGGTCGGAGGCATGGTCCTCTTCGGTTCGCTGGCCAGCCTGCAACTGGTGTGGAGCCTGGCCGACATCTTCATGGCCTTGATGACCCTGTGCAACCTGGTAGCCATCACTTTCCTGGGCAAATATGCCTTCCGACTGCTGGACGACTACCGGCAACAGAAACGCCGCGGCATCAAGGAACCGGTATTCCGCAAAGAACAACTGAAAGAGATTGCCGATGACCTGGAATGCTGGTAACCTTTGTACGGAAACCGACGGGAAACTGGCAAAAAGTGACCCACATCGGCTGCGATTCAGTTTTTATCGCTATCTTTGCAACGCATAGCCAGTTATTGATAAATAAGAAAACCCTATAAAAACCATTGACGAATGAACTTTTTTTCAAAATTATTCGGAAAGAAACAAGAAACAGCGGAAGAAGCTCCGCGCGTGGGCGGCATGGAAGACTTCATGACCCTGATTCGTGTATACTACCAAGCCGTCATGGCTAGCCACATCGGCATTACCAACATCAACTTCCTGCCCGATATGGCCGTGTTCAAGCGTACGCTGAAAATCCCTACCCAGAACAACAAGTTGGGTATCGCCGAAAAATCACGCTGCAAAAAGATGCTGATTGAACTCTATAACCTGAGCGATGACTTCTTCAAGGAAATCGACGCTTCCATCAAGAAGAACTGCAAGAATGTGAACGACGTGAAGACCTACCTCTTTATGTTCCAAGGCTTCAGCAACGACCTGATGATGCTTATCGGCAACCTGATGCAGTGGAAGTTCCGCATGCCCAGCGTACTGAAGAAAATGCTGCGCAACATGACCGAAAAGACCATCCATGACATCCTGAACAAGAACGACTGGAAGGACGAAAGTGTTGCCAAGACTTGCCACTCCATCCGCAAGTACAAACAGGCATTGGGCTATTCGGAAAGCTGGATGACTGAATACGTGTACAACATTGTCCTGTTGGCTAAGAAGGAACCCAAGCCGAAAGAATAAGATTTCACCTAGAAACCCCACAACGTCGTGAACGAAAAGCCCATCTTGCCTCCCGTAGAGGCACATCCCCTGGAGCCCTTCCTGCCTCCTCAAGCCCGTCTGCTGATGCTGGGAAGTTTTCCGCCGCAACGTAAGCGCTGGAGCATGGATTTCTTTTATCCGAATCTGCAAAACGATATGTGGCGCATCATCGGTCTGCTTTTTTTCGGTCACAAGGACCATTTTCTGGTGCCCGGTGAAAAGCGCTTCGACCAAGCCCGTATTGTGGCGTTTTTGGAAGAAAAGGGAATCGCTCTCTATGACACGGCTTGTGTGGTCCGCCGCCTGCAGGACAATGCCTCAGACAAATTTCTGGAAGTGGTGGAACAAACGGATGTCCCTCTTCTGCTGAAGCAGTTGCCCCAATGCACGGCCATTGTCACCACAGGCCAGAAGGCTACTGACATCCTTCGCGAACAGTTTTCCGTCAAGGAACCGTCGGTGGGCAGCAGCGAACCCTTCGAATTCGAGGACCGCTTGCTCCGATTGTATCGGATGCCGTCTTCGAGCCGGGCCTACCCCTTGGCCCTCGAAAAAAAAGCGGCCATTTATCGACTTATGTTCAGCGAATTAGGGATATTGAACCCATAAAGACATAAAAAAAGAGGTCGAAAGTTTTGGAATTTCCAAATAAACCCCTACCTTTGCAACCGCAAACACGGGAATAGCTCAGTTGGTAGAGCACTGGTCTCCAAAACCAGGTGTCGGGAGTTCGAGCCTCTCTTCCCGTGCAAAGGTAAAGCGCTATCATTCAATGAATGGTAGCGCTTATTTTTTACTCCGCACCCGAACCGGGACAAAAACCGAACAAAAACCGGACGGAAGCGGAAAAGACCGAACAGCTACAGAAAAGACGCATGCCCCTTCGTCGGGAGTCATGCGTCTTTTCTGCTTCTGTCCGGATCAAGGAATCTGCAGCAATTTGTGCGTCTGCAGGCTCAAGCGCCACTGCGGATGTTGCAGCAAATAAGCTATCACCTCCTCGGTATTCTTGCAGGAACAAGGTTGCAGGAAATAATGCCGGGCCGGCAACTGAAGATAAACCGACACATCCTGGCCCACAAAAACCACCTTCACTTCATCCATGCGCTCCAATTTCACACGCGCCCCTTCCTTGGGCGAACAAGTCACCCAATCCAGGTTCGACGGAAGTGCACAGGTTCCATTAGTTTCAACGCTCACCCACTTGCCGGCTCGATGCAAAGCTTCCACCAATGCCTCATCTATCCAAAGGCCCGGCTCACCGCCGGTCAGAATCACCATCGATGCCGGGTGTTTAGACACCTCGGCCACAATCTCTTCGTCACTCATCAGCGTTCCGTCCTCATGGGTCGTATCACAGAACGGACACTTCAAATTACAACCCGAAAAGCGCACAAAGACTGCCGGCGTACCGGTATGAAAACCTTCGCCCTGCAGACTATAGAATATCTCGTTAATCTTTCTCATAAAGTCTATTTAGGAGTCTTTCATTAAAAAACAGACAGGAATCATTTTTATTCCTCAGTCCTTCTCGTAGATAACGGTATTGCCTTCCGATTCGCGCACTTCCACCTGATAACAATTCGGAATCTGTTCGCACACCCAACGGGCAATGTTCTCGGCTGTCGGATTGAAAGGAAGCACTTCATTCAGGTTCTGATGGTCCAGACGGCCCATGACCGCCTCCTTGATGTGAGTAAAATCGACCACCATGCCATCGGCATTCAGCTCTTGGGAACGACAATAGACCGTGATGATCCAGTTGTGACCATGCAAATTCTCACATTTACTCCGATACGACAGCTCCAACCGATGAGAAGCTGAAATCTCCATACGTTTAATTACGGTATACATAGTTTTAAAACAATTTGGGTAAGAACTAGCACCTCATGTCACCTCAGTGCTTTTATGTGTGCAAAGATACGGCAATACGGATGAATAACCGTTGACTCTGCGGTCTTTTTCAGCTTTTTTGTCTATCTTTGCCTCCATGAAAGTCCTTTATATCCTCCTTGGCAGTCTGTCGCTCGGCTTAGGCATCATCGGAATCTTCCTTCCGCTTCTGCCTACCACCCCCTTTCTACTCTTGACAGCGGCCCTCTATTTCCGAAGTTCCCCCCGCCTGTACCATTGGCTCCTCCACCAGAAACACCTGGGCCCCTATATCCGCCATTTTCGCGAACACAAAGCCCTCCCCCTGCACGCCAAGGTAATATCGGTCAGCCTCATTTGGCTTACCTTGGGGTATTGCGGCCTGTACGTTGCTCCTTATCTGTGGAGCAATCTGCTGTTTCTGAGCATCGCCATAGGAACCACCCTGCTCATACTCTCCTATAAAACTCTGCGACGTACCTCGGTACAAGCCTCCCTTCCCCCAGCGGACCCCTCGAAAGTCAAAAACCAATCCCCAACCCCTCACTCTCGCCCCTAAATATGTTTTTAAATGTAAAAGCTGAAATTTACGAGAAAATATTTTCTCGTTTAAGACCTTTCCTTTATATTTGTGTAAGATTTGGTATAAAATGACGGAAGAGGATAAAAAGCTATTAAGCACTTTCGAAGCACGGCTGAGGCATTTTATGTATTTATATGAAGAATTAAAAGACGAAAATACCCGGCTGCATCAACTTCTTGCGGAAAAAAGCGAAGAAGTGAAACGCTTGGAGCATAGCCAAAAAGAATTGGAAGAAAAATATACCAACCTGCAAATGGCCCGGACGATTAGCTTGCACGATCAGGACATCAGTGATACCAAGCAACGGTTGACCAGGCTTGTGCGTGAAATCGACCGATGCATCGCTTTATTGAACGAATAGTAAGAAGTGGAACATAAAACGATGAAACGATATGGACGATAAACTGAAAATACATCTACTGATTGACAACGAAAGATACCCCCTAGCCATTCGTCGCGAAGATGAAGAACTATACCGGGACGCTGCCAAACAGATTAACAATAAACTCAATAAATACCGCCAATGTTACCCTGATTTCAGACCTACCCGGCACTGGGCGATGGTAGCACTGGAGCTGGCTTTTGAGAATACTTCGATGAAAGACCGCAACGACACGGCTCCCTATCAGGAGAAATTGGTGGAATTGACCCGGGAATTGGAGGAGTACTTGAATCAAAAGCGGGATTGAGGAAGAAAAGATGAAAAAACAAGAACGATTCGCGCACAACGATGCTGGAGGGAGAGGTGTTCCCGACAGATGGTTGTGCGTTTTTTTATTTATATATACAAACTTTACTAACAATGATCACAACGGTAATTATAGCCATCGTGTGCTTTGCCATTGGAGGTGGGTTGTCCTACACGCTGTTTAAATACGGCTTGAAATCCAAGTACGACACCATCATCAAGGAAGCACAGACAGAGGCGGAAGTCATCAAGAAAAACAAACTGCTGGAAGTGAAAGGCAAATTCTTGGACAAGAAGGCTGAACTGGAAAAGGAAGTCGCACAACGGAACCAAAAAATCCAGCAGGCTGAAAACAAACTGAGACAACGCGAAATGGTACTGAACCAAAAACAGGAAGAAGTGCAGCGCAAGCGCAACGAAGCCGAAGCCATCCGCGAAAATCTGGAAGCACAGATTGCCATTGTCGACAAGAAGAAAGAAGAATTGGACAAACTGCAGATGCAGGAACGCGAAAAGTTGGAAGCCTTGTCGGGACTCTCGGCCGAAGAAGCCAAGGAACGCTTGGTAGAATCGCTGAAGGAAGAGGCCAAAACACAAGCTGCTTCGTACATCAACGACATCATGGACGATGCCAAACTGACGGCCAACAAGGAAGCCAAACGTATCGTGATCCAGTCTATCCAACGTGTGGCTACAGAAACAGCCATCGAAAATTCGGTGACGGTCTTCCACATCGAGTCGGATGAAATCAAGGGACGCATCATCGGTCGCGAAGGCCGCAACATCCGCGCCTTGGAAGCGGCTACCGGTGTAGAAATCGTCGTAGACGATACTCCTGAAGCCATTGTGCTCTCGGCCTTCGACCCGGTTCGCCGCGAAATTGCCCGCCTGGCCCTGCACCAGCTGGTGACCGACGGACGTATCCACCCGGCCCGCATCGAAGAAGTGGTAGCCAAAGTGCGCAAGCAGGTAGAGGAAGAAATCATCGAAACCGGTAAGCGTACGACCATCGACTTGGGTATCCACGGTTTGCACCCTGAACTGATCCGTATCATCGGTAAGATGAAATACCGTTCATCCTATGGTCAGAACCTGCTGCAGCATGCTCGCGAAACCGCCAACCTGTGTGCAGTAATGGCATCGGAACTGGGTCTGAACCCGAAAAAGGCAAAACGCGCCGGCTTGCTGCACGATATCGGTAAGGTACCCGATGAAGAACCGGAACTGCCGCACGCACTGCTGGGTATGAAGATTGCCGAAAAGTACAAGGAAAAGGCCGATATCTGCAACGCCATCGGTGCACACCACGATGAAACTGAAATGACTAGCCTGTTGGCCCCGATTGTACAGGTGTGCGACGCCATCTCGGGAGCTCGTCCGGGTGCTCGCCGCGAAATTGTAGAAGCTTACATCAAGCGTCTGAACGACCTGGAACAGTTGGCCATGTCCTATCCGGGTGTTACCAAGACCTATGCCATCCAGGCCGGCCGCGAACTGCGTGTCATTGTGGGTGCCGACAAGATTGACGACAAGCAGACCGAAAGTCTGTCGACTGAAATCGCCAAGAAGATCCAGGATGAAATGACCTATCCGGGTCAGGTGAAGATTACCGTCATCCGCGAAACCCGTGCAGTCAGCTTCGCCAAGTAAATCCCCTCATAAGGATGGAAACCATCCTTCCCTCCCATTTGACCATTCTGTTCCCCTCTTTCACTTCGAAAGAGGGGAACTTTTTTTTTGCCGGCACACCCCGCATCTCATATTTTTCCACTACCTTTGTTTTTAAAATAGGATTTACTCCCTGAAATCTAAATCAAACTTTTTTTTACTACAAAACACATGAAACACTTTCTGCTTTATCTACTGTTCTGCTGCGTACTTCCTTTCAGTCTCACAGCACAATCCAAAACCACGTTTGAAATCAAAAACGGCCATTTCTACCGTAACGGCCAAGTCACTCCCATCCTTTCCGGGGAAATGCACTATGCCCGAATCCCCCACCAGTACTGGCGCCACCGCCTGCAAATGATGAAGGGCATGGGATTGAACTGCGTAGCCACCTATGTATTTTGGAACTGGCACGAACCCCAACCCGACCAATGGGATTTCAGCGGCGACAAAAACCTGGCCGAATACATCCGCATAGCTGGTGAAGAAGGCATGATGGTCATCCTGCGTCCGGGTCCGTATGTCTGCGCCGAATGGGAATTCGGTGGTTACCCTTGGTGGCTGCAGAATGTACCCGGCATGGAAATCCGCCGTGACAACGAAGCCTTCCTCAAACATACCCAACGCTATATCAACCGCCTGTTCAAAGAAGTGGGACACTTGCAGTGCACGAAGGGCGGTCCCATCATTATGGTGCAGTGTGAAAACGAGTTCGGTTCATATGTAGCTCAACGGACCGATATTCCTTTGGAAGAACACCGCACCTACAATGCCAAGATCAAGCAACAATTGGCTGATGCCGGCTTCAATGTACCCTTGTTCACTTCCGACGGCAGCTGGTTGTTCGAAGGGGGCAGCACCCCGGGGGCACTCCCGACAGCCAACGGTGAAAACGACGTGGAAAACTTGAAGAAAGTAGTCAACCAGTACCACGGTGGCCAAGGTCCGTACATGGTAGCCGAATTCTATCCAGGCTGGCTCTCGCACTGGGCCGAACCTTTCCCCCACCGTTCATCCAGCCGCATTGCCGAACAGACAGAAATCTACCTGAAGAACGATGTTTCCTTCAATTTCTATATGGTTCATGGCGGAACCAACTTTGGATTCAGCAGCGGAGCCAACTACGACAAACGCCGCGACATCCAGCCCGACCTGACCAGCTACGACTATGATGCCCCCATCAGTGAAGCCGGTTGGGTAACGCCCAAATACGATTCCATCCGCAATGTCATCAAACGATACGTTCCGTATGAAGTACCCGAAGCACCGGCAGCCCTTCCTGTCATCGAAATTCCTTCCATCCCATTGGATAAGGTGGCCGATGTACTCGGCTTTGCTGAACGCATGCAGCCCGTCAGCAGTGAAAATCCGCTGACTTTCGAACAGATGAACCAAGGCTATGGCTACGTACTCTATACACGCCATTTCAATCAGCCTATCAGCGGTACCTTGGAAATTCCCGGTCTGCGCGACTATGCCGTAGTCTATGTAGATGGCGAAAAGATCGGTGTATTGAACCGCAACACCCAGACTTACTCGTTGGACATTGAAGTGCCATTCAATGCCACCCTGCAGATTCTGGTCGAAAACATGGGTCGTATCAACTATGGCAGCGAAATCGTCCACAACACCAAAGGCATCATCAGTCCGGTAACGATTGCCGGTCGGGAAATTACCGGTGATTGGGAAATGTTCCCACTGCCGATGGAACAGGCACCCGATCTGAAGCAGTTGCCCCGCAACCTGGTCTTTGCCAACGGAAGCACTCAGGCCAACCGTTTGAAAAACTGTCCCGTAATCTATGAAGGAACCTTCCAACTGGAAGAAACCGGCGATACCTTCATCGACATGGAAACATGGGGCAAGGGAATCATCTTCATCAATGGCATCCACATCGGCCGTTATTGGCAAGTGGGCCCCCAGCAGACCCTCTACATTCCGGGTGTTTGGCTGAAGAAGGGCGAAAACAAGATTGTCATCTTTGAACAGCTGAATGAAACCCCAATGACTTCAGTCAGAACCGTCAAAACTCCGGTATTGAAAAAACTGAAATAAAAAAGAAGAAGAGATGAACAAGGTTCTGTAAAAACCTTTCGATAGACGAATCCCCCCTGTTACAATTGTAGCAGGGGGGATTCGTGATATCCAGGGACAAGGCCGTAAAAGGCTAGGATGAAAGATTTACTCGCCGAGCACCGCCCGTGCACAGGCATAACCTTCTCCATAAAGGGCCGTCAGCTTGCGGATATCCGTTTCGATACGGTCCACCTCCATCGGGTTCACGGGACGAATCACAACAATGCGTCCCTCTTCCTCCAACCGTTCCACCAAGGCCAACTGCTCGTTGTATACCCGGCAACGGCGACTGAGAACCACCCGCAGACGAGGATATTTCTTGTATATGAAGGCTGGGATTTTCATGTCCTTTTCCTTTTTACGATAACCCTGATTGCGCGTCAAAACCACTACCAGTTTATCGTAGCCTTGTTCCAAAGCACGCAATACTGGAATGGAATCCACAATTCCCCCGTCGAGCATCGGTTCTCCATCCACCCACGTAATCGGGCAAACGTAAGGCAGGCTACTCGAAGCCTTGACAATATCGATAATGCGCTTGCGGTCCAATTTTTCCTCCAGGTAACAAGCCCGACCCGTGTGACAATTCGTCGTGACCATCTCGAAACGTGCGGGATTCTTTGCATACGTTTCGTAATCATACGGCAGGATTTCTTCCGGAAAATGCTCGTACAGCAATTCCTGGTCCAAGATGCTATGCTTCGACCACAGATGCTTGATACCTATATAATGATACTTGTCCAGCAAATCAATGTTACTGTACTTGGCCCTTCCCCGCTGACGCGACATATAGGAAAGTCCATTACAGGCTCCTGCCGATACGCCAATCGTATAAGGGAACCACAAACCTCGGTCCATCAGGTAATCCAACACCCCGCAGGTGAACACGCCCCGCATGCCCCCACCTTCCAGAACCAATCCTGTATGATTATCAATCTTTCTCATCTGTTTGTGTAACAAAATAGTCAGTCCGTTTGTTCTCGGCAAAGATAATTCTTTCTCTGAAATTATATCCGTTTTTAAAAAAAATACAGTTACCGACATACAAAACTCTATCCAAACAGACACACCCTGCAAAAGAAAAAAATGCCGCATTTTCCTCTTTTTGCAAGGTTCTGCCCTTCTTGAAAAGACTCCTATTCTCCTGTCCCAGAAACAGTCTGCCATGAAAATAGCTTTTTAATCAACAAACCGCTTTTCATGTAACATTTTGACGCATTTCGCTTGCCCAAGTTTCGTTCCGACAATTCCCAGGCAATATCTTTAAAAAAGGGTCTGTAAGTCATTTAGAATCTCCAAAAAGAAGCTGATAAACGACGCACTCCATTCAGCAAAAAGTTAGTAAAAACGTGAAAAAATACTCGATTTTGCAAGGTTATATCATTAAAATTGTTACATTTGCAGAACATTACCATTACAAATCATTTAAATCAAGTTCACTATGTTTAACTCAGATACTTATGTAGCTAGACGTCAAGAGCTTAGAAAAAGAGTTCAAAGTGGCATCATTTTGATCCTTGGCAACAACGAAGCTCCGGCTAACTACCCCGACAATACCTACAAATATCGTCAGGACAGTTCATTTCTCTATTTCTTCGGTCATTCGCATCCAGGCTATGCGGGTGTACTCGACGTGGAAGCTGGCGAAGACTATTTCTTCGGGAACGATGTGGACATGGACGACATCATTTGGATGGGTCCTCAGCCTAGCGTAAAGGACCTGGCTGCCCGGGTCGGTGTTCAGAAAAGCTACCCTTTTGCCCAATTGAAGGCAGTCGTGAGCAAAGCCATTGCCCAGGGACGCAAGGTACATTTCCTGCCGCCCTACCGCTACGATAATATGCTGTTGCTGGAAGAGCTGACGGGCATCCGTGCTTCACAAACCAAAAATTATGCTTCCCTGGAATTGATTCATGCCGTCGTAGCTTTGCGTTCAGTGAAGGAAGCGTGCGAAATCCAGGAAATTGACCTGGCCTGCAACATCGGCTATGAAATGCATACAGCCGCCATGCGTCTGTGCAAGCCCGGTGTGAAGGAACAATACATTGCCGGCGTACTTGACGGTATTGCTGCTTCATACGGTACCATGACTTCATTTGCCACCATCCTGACCCAACACGGTGAAACGCTGCACAACCACGACCACAGCCACATACTGGAAGTAGGCCGTATGATGCTGACCGATGCCGGTGCTGAAAGCGTGACGGGCTATTGCTCGGACCACACCCGTACCGTTCCGGTAGGCGGCAAGTTTGAAGGCCGTCAGAAGGATGTGTACAACATCGTCCTGGCTTGCCACGACCGCGCCCTGGAAATTGCCCGTCCGGGCATCACCTACATGCACGTCCATCAGGAAGTGTGCAAGGTTTTGGCCCAAGGCTTGAAAGACCTGGGATTGATGAAGGGAAATGTAGACGAAGCCGTAGCGGCCGGTGCCCACGCTTTGTTCCTGCCTCACGGCTTGGGCCACATGATGGGTCTCGATGTACACGACATGGAAGACCTGGGCCAGTGCTACGTAGGTTACGACGACGAAGTACGTCCGTCGAGCCAGTTTGGTCTGGCCTCGCTGCGCATGGGTCGTCGCCTGCAGGAAGGTTTCGTCATCACTGACGAACCGGGCTGCTATTTCATCCCGGCCCTCATCGACAAGTGGAGAGCGGAAAAGATGCACACCGACTTCCTGAACTACGAAGCCATCGAAAGTTTCAAAGACTTCGGCGGCATCCGTTTGGAAGACGACATCCTCATCACTGCCGACGGTTCCCGTTTCACCGGTGAAAAACGCATCCCCATCACCATCGAGGAAGTGGAAGCCATCATGAACGAATAAAACGCGAAAAAACGTTTTCCGACAACTCAAAAGAAAAAAGAGAGCAACGAATTTAAAACAACTCTATAAAACTATCAATCAATGAAAAAGCTTACGTTATTTGCTGCATTGGGTCTGTTCAGCCTGAGCGCTGCTGCACAGGATGCCCCGAAAGAAGAAGGTTTCGTATTTACAACGGTGAAGGAACTGCCGATCACTTCCATCAAGAACCAAAGCCGTGCCGGTACTTGCTGGTGCTATTCCAGCATGGGCTTCCTGGAAGCCGAATTGCTGCGCATGGGCAAGGGTGAATACGACTTCTCGGAAATGTTTATCGTACACAACACTTACCTGGACCGTGCCGACAAGGCTGTCCGCACCCACGGTGACGTATCGTTCTCACAGGGTGGTTCATTCTACGATGTGCTCTACGGTATGAAGCAGTTCGGTCTGGTACCCGAAGAAGAAATGCGTCCGGGTGTGATGTACGGAGATACCCTGAGTAACCACAACGAACTGACAGCAGTTTCGAACGCTGTCGTGGATGCCATCGCCAAAGGTCGTCTGGGCAAACTGCAGATGGATGAAAACAAGCAACCGCTGTGGAAGAAAGCCATGGCTTCTATCCATGACATCTACTTGGGACAGCGTCCGGAAAAGTTCACTTACAAAGGTAAGGAATACACTCCGCACACATTCTTCGAATCAACCGGTCTGAACCCGGATGACTACGTATCATTGACATCTTATACACACCATCCGTTCTACAGCCAGTTCGTACTCGAAATCCAGGACAACTGGCGTTGGGCTACTTCGTACAACCTGCCCATCGACGAATTCATGGAAGTGTTCGACAATGCCATCATGACCGGTTATCCCATCGCTTGGGGTTCGGATGTCAGCGAAGCGGGCTTTACACGTGACGGTGTAGCTGTGATGCCGGATGCCGACAAGGTACAGGAACTGAGCGGTTCGGACATGGCTCACTGGCTGAAGATGAAACCCGAAGAAAAGAAACTGAACAGCAAGCCTCAGCCGCAGAAATGGTGTACTCAGGAAGAACGTCAGGCTGCTTACGACAACTGGGAAACAACCGACGACCACGGTATGCTGATCTACGGTATCGCCAAGGACCAGGAAGGCAACGAATACTACATGGTGAAGAACTCATGGGGTGCTGCCGGTAAGTACAAAGGTCTGTGGTATGCATCAAAGGCATTCGTGCGCTACAAAACGATGAACATCGTGGTTCATAAGAACGCTCTGCCGAAGGCGATCGCCAAGAAATTAGGCATCAAGTAATTCCTTTGCTTCGAGCCAGCAACGGCTAATTCCTTAAAATAAATAAGGAATTAGCCGTTTTTTTATTTGTTTTTTCCTAACTTTACGGATTGAATGGACTGCTGAATGGAAATGACCAGGAAGTCCATTGCCCGAGAGCCGAAAAAAAGAAAAAACAATATATAAAATGAACCATAAATGGAATTACCAATCTCCAAGCCAAGAACAGATAGAAGCAGCTAAGGCACTGGCCAAAGAGACGGGCATCCACCCCACTCTTTGCAAGCTACTGCTGGAACGAGGCATCACCTCGGCCGCTGAAACCAAACGGTTTTTCCGCCCCCAGCTCAACGAGTTGCACGACCCTTTCCTGATGAAGGATATGGCCGTCGCTGTCGACCGTCTGAACCAAGCTATGGGACGGAAGGAACGGATTTTGGTTTATGGAGACTATGACGTGGACGGAACCACCGCTGTGGCACTGGTGTACAAGTTCCTCCAACAGTTCTATTCGAACATCGATTACTATATTCCCGACCGCTACAACGAAGGCTACGGAGTATCAGTAAAAGGGGTGGATTATGCCTATGAAACCGGTGTCAAGCTCATCATTGTGCTCGACTGCGGAATCAAGGCCGTGGAAGAAATTGCCTATGCCAAGGAAAAAGGCATCGACTTCATCATCTGCGACCACCACGTACCCGACGACATTCTGCCGCCGGCCGTGGCCATCCTCAATGCCAAACGTACCGACAACACCTATCCCTATGACCATCTGTCGGGCTGCGGGGTAGGCTTCAAGTTCATGCAGGCCTTTGCCTTGAACAACGGCATCGAGTTTCACCAACTCACGCCCCTGCTCGACCTGGTGGCCGTGAGCGTGGCATCGGACATTGTGCCTATCATGGGCGAAAACCGCGTGTTGACCTACCATGGACTGAAACAGCTCAACTCGAACCCGAGTGTGGGACTGAAGGCCATCATCGACATCTGCGGATTATCCGACCGCGAAATTACCGTGAGCGATATCGTGTTCAAGATCGGTCCCCGCATCAATGCCTCGGGCCGTATCCAAAACGGCAAGGAAGCCGTGGAACTTCTCATCGAAAAGGATTTCTCGGCTGCGTTGGAAAAGTCAAACCTCATCAACCAGTACAACGAAACCCGCAAGGACCTGGACAAGAGCATGACCGAAGAGGCCAACCAGATTGTCGACCACCTGGAAGGATTGGCCGACCGCCGTTCCATCGTCATCTACAACGAGGACTGGCACAAGGGCGTCATCGGTATCGTGGCTTCCCGGCTGACGGAAATCTACTACCGCCCGGCTGTGGTATTGACCCGCACCGACGACCTGGCCACCGGTTCGGCCCGCTCCGTATCGGGCTTCGATGTGTACAAGGCCATCGAGCACTGTCGCGACCTGCTGGAGAACTTCGGCGGACACACCTATGCCGCCGGCCTGTCGATGAAAGTGGAAAATGTGGAAGAATTTACCCGCCGCTTCGAAGCGTACGTCACCGAACACATCCTGCCCGAGCAGACCTGTGCAGTGATCGACATCGATGCCGAGATTGATTTCCGCGACATCACCAACCGCTTCCACAACGACCTGAAGAAGTTCAATCCTTTCGGACCCGACAACCACAAGCCCATCTTCTGTACGCACAACGTCTACGACTACGGCACCAGCAAGGTGGTGGGGCGCGAACAGGAACACATCAAACTGGAACTCGTGGACAACAAGTCGAACAACGTGATGAACGGCATCGCCTTCGGGCAAAGCTCGCAAGCCCGCTACATCAAGACCAAGCGCTCGTTCGACATCTGTTATACCATTGAAGAGAATACCCACAAGCGCGGCGAAGTACAGCTGCAGATTGAGGACATCAAGCCCAGCCAGGCTTAACACTTTCTCTTCCCTACTGCCCTCTGTTCCCTTCCCTGCGATGAAGGGAACAGAGGGCTCCGTTTTTTCAAGCAACCAATTTGGACGACCATCATGACCTACGCAGAAATACTGAAACAATACTGGGGCTACGACGCCTTCCGGGGCATCCAGGAAGCCATCATCGAAAGCATCGGCAGCGGACACGACACTCTGGGACTGATGCCTACCGGCGGCGGCAAATCCATCACTTTCCAGGTACCTGCCCTCGCCCAACCCGGCCTGTGTCTGGTCATCACCCCCCTCATCGCCCTGATGAAGGACCAGGTGCGCAACCTGCGCGACCGCGGCATCAAGGCACTGGCCATCTACTCGGGCATGACGCGCGAAGAAATCGTCATCGCCCTCGAAAACTGCATCTTCGGCGACTACAAGTTCCTGTACATCTCACCCGAACGCCTCGACACCGACATCTTCCGCACCAAGCTGCGCAGCATGAAAGTCAGCCTGATCACGGTGGACGAATCGCACTGCATCTCGCAATGGGGCTACGACTTCCGTCCGGCCTACCTGAAGATCGCCGAGGTACGCAAGCTTCTGCCCGGCGTACCCGTGCTGGCCCTGACCGCTACCGCTACCCCCGAGGTGGTACAAGACATCCAGGACCGACTGGAATTCCGTCCCGACAGCCGGGTGTTCCGCATGAGCTTCGAACGCCGCAACCTGGCCTACATCGTCCGGCGCACCGAAAGCAAGGGCGAAGAGCTCCTGCACATTCTGCGCAGCCTGCCGGGTTCGGCCATCGTCTATACCCGCAACCGCCGCCGTACCCGCGAAGTGGCCGACTGGCTCAACCAGCAGGACATCACCGCCACCTTCTACCATGCCGGACTGAGCAACACCACGAAGGATGAACGCCAACGGAGCTGGCTGTGCGGCGAACACCGCGTCATGGTGGCTACCAACGCCTTCGGCATGGGCATCGACAAGCCCGACGTGCGGCTGGTGGTCCACATCGACATGCCCGACTCGCCCGAAGCCTACTTCCAGGAAGCCGGACGCGCCGGACGCGACGGACAGAAAGCCTACGCTGTCCTCCTCTTCGCACCGAGCGACAAGACCCAGCTGAAAAAACGCATCAGCGACACCTTCCCCGCCATCGACTACATCCGCAAGGTGTACGAAGACGTGAACTACTACTTCCAGATGGCCATGGGCGACGGACGGGGCTGCACCTTTGCCTTCGACCTGGAAGAGTTCTGTACCCGCTTCAAGCACTTCCCCGTCCAGGCCGACAGCGCCCTCAAGATATTGACCCGCGCCGGTTACCTGGAATATACCGACGAACAGGACAATGCCTCGCGCCTGCTCTTCACCCTGACCCGCGACGAACTGTACCGACTGCGCGACGACGACCCCGACACCGAAAAGCTTATCAACGTCATCCTCCGCTCGTACACCGGACTGTTCACCGACTATGCCTACATCAACGAAGAAGTGCTCGAAAAGCGCACCGGCCTCTCACGCCAGCGCATCTACGAACTGTTGCTGCTCCTCACCCGCCGGCACATCGTCCATTACATCCCGCGCAAGAAGACCCCCTATCTGATTTATACCCGCGAACGCCAGGACAAGGACCGCCTCATCTTCACCCGCGAAGTGTACGAAGACCGCAAAGCCAGCTACATCACCCGCATCGAGGCCATGATAGCCTATGCCACGGCCACCGACCAGTGCCGCAGCCGCATGCTGCTGCGCTATTTCGGCGAACAGAACGAGCACAACTGCCGGCAGTGCGACGTCTGTCTCAGCCGTCATCCATCCGGCCTGCACGTAGGCGAACTGCAAGACCTGGAAGCAGCTGTATCCACCCTGCTGAAAGACGATTCCCTCCCGCTGGCTGAAGTCCAGCATCGGTTGAAGGACACGTTTCCCCACCTCGACGAAGGGCTGGACTACCTGCTTCGGGAGGAAAAGCTGCACTTGGAAGAAGGAATGGTTTGCCTTTCCTCCTCCCGACGCTCTTGACTCCATACACGACCCGGCAGAGATATCTTTTCTTTTTTCCGGATTTATTGCCAACAAATTGTATCTTTGTCCTTTCAAATGAACAAACCTTTATTTATTCCTAAAAACGCATGAAGAAAATAGTTTTGGGTCTGATGTGCCTTTGCAGCACCAGCTATCCGCTCTATGCCAACAGCATAGCAGCCTCCCTCGTTACAACTCCCGTGAATGCCACCGCTACGGCTACAGCCAATTATCAGTTGACCGGTGCCGAACAAGCCAACCCGCATGCCGTCCAGGCGTTGAAAACCCTGCTCGACAGTCACCCGACCTTGAGCGAAGGACTGCACATCACGCTGGGCGAACGCGGCGACAAAGCCGTACGCAAAGTCGCCCGCCGCATCCCGAAGCAAGCCGAAGCTTACTACCTGAGCATCCAAGGCAAGGAAATTGTCCTGGCCGGACACGATGCCCGCGGCACCTTCTATGCCGTACAGGACCTGCGCCGTCGGATGAACCAGGGCCAACTGACCGACATCACTCGGACTGAAGCACCCGCCGTCCGCTTCCGTGGCGTGGTGGAAGGCTTCTACGGAACCCCGTGGAGCCACGAAGCCCGTCTGCGTCAGCTGCGCTTCTATGGCGAAAACAAAATGAACACCTATATCTATGGTCCGAAGGACGACCCCTACCACAGTTCGCCCAACTGGCGTCTGCCCTATCCGGAAAAGGAAGCGAAGCAAATCCAGGAACTGGTACAGGTAGCCCGCGAAAACGAAGTGGACTTCGTCTGGGCCATCCATCCGGGCAAGGACATCCGCTGGAACCAGGAAGACCGCGACAACCTGCTGGCCAAGTTCGAAAAGATGTACCAACTGGGCATCCGCTCGTTTGCAGTCTTCTTCGACGACATCTCGGGCGAAGGAACCAATCCCGTAAAGCAAGCCGAACTGCTGAACTACATTGACGAGCAGTTTGTCCAGGTGAAACGCGACGTCACTCCGCTGGTGATGTGCCCCACCGAATACAACAAGAGTTGGTCGAACCCCCAAGGCGGCTACCTGAACATCCTGGGTGAAAAGCTGAACCGCAGCATCCACATCATGTGGACCGGCGACCGCGTCATCTCGGACATCAGCGAAGAAGGCATCGACTGGATCAACGAACGCATCCAGCGCCCCGCCTATATCTGGTGGAACTTCCCCGTATCCGACTACGTACGCGACCACCTGCTGCTGGGTCCCGTCTACGGCAACTCCCCCCACATCGCCGACCGCATGTCGGGCTTCGTGACCAACCCGATGGAATATGCCGACGCCTCGATGATTGCCATCTACGGCGTGGCCGAATATGCCTGGAATCCCGAAACCTTCGATAGCGAAAAGAGCTGGAAGGAAGCCATCCGCCGACTGATGCCCGTCTCGGCCGACGCTCTGGAATTCTTCGCCGCCCACAACTCCGACCTGGGTGTGAACGGACACGGCTACCGTCGCGACGAATCGGTGGCGCTGCAACCGCTGGCTGCCCGCTTCACCGAAAGCTACGGAAAGAACGGCAGCTATGCAACCAAAGACCTGCAGGAACTGGACAACCTGTTCGACCGCATGCAGGAAAGCAGCGACATTCTGATGGCATCGACCGACAACCGTCCGTTGGTAGCTGAAATCAAACCCTGGCTGATTCAGTTCAAGCTGATGGGTGAAACCGGTGAACAGGTGCTGTCCATGGTCCGTGCCTTCCAACAAGGCGACCAAGCCCTCTTCCTGCGCAAGTACAAGCAAGTGAAGGCGCTGCAGCAAGCCATGTTCGAAACCGACCAAACCTACAACCAGAACCCCTACCAACCGGGCGTGAAGACCGCATCGAAAGTCATCAAACCCCTGATTGACCAAACCTTTGCTGCCGTGACCGAACGCTACAACCAACAGCATCAGGCCCAACTCGATGCTTCGACCGACTTCATGCCGCACAAACTCACCAGCGACGTGATGCAGCTGAAACACATCCCGCTGCAGGTGAAGACCAACCGCATCCAACTTTCACCGGCCAACGAAGTCATCCGCTGGCAAGGCAAGGGTTCTGTCACCCTCGAACTTGACCAGGTGTATCCGGGTCTGCGTCTCGACCTCAACTTCGGCAAACCCGGACTGAAGGAATGGGGCGTACTGGAAATCTCGGCCGACGGAAAAGAATGGAAGACCCTCGACTTTGAACAGCCGAAGACCCACGTAGCTGTCGACCTGCAAGGCCAACCCGTCAAGGCCGTCCGCTTCCGCAACACGAAGGAAGCCGGTCAGGAAGTCTACCTGCGGCAGTTCACCGTAACGGTCGACAACGGCAAATAAGCCTTTGCTTTCGAAGTTTACCAGAACAACCCACTACATTAAAACAAACAACCCGCCATCGTACCGACCCGTTCCCCGTGTCGGCACGATGGCTCTTTCCAACCAAAAAAACAATTATGGGACTCTTTTCATCACTCTTCGGAGGAGGCAGTTCCTCCAAAGATTCCGACAAGGAAAACAACCAGCAAACGAAAAATGACCAGAAGAACTTTGAGATTCTGAAATACGACGGCATCCGTGCCCAACGCATGGGAAAGCTGCCCTATGCCATCAAGTGCTTTGAAGAAGCGGTGGCCTTGATTGAGGAAGCCGAAACCCTGCAACTGCTGACCAACGCTTACCTGCAGGCCAACCGCCTGGACGAAGCCCGTCAAACCTTGCAACGGCTGACTGCTCTCACCCCCACCGATCTTCCTCCGCTCCTGAGCCTTGCCCATCTGTGTTACATGCAAGAAGACTATGCCGGCATGAACGAAGCCTGCCAGAAAGCGCTGGCCTTGGACAGCCAACATCCGCAGGCCCTTTACCTGGCTGCCAAAGCCAGCATCGGACTGAAGAACGAAATCATGGCCTTGGCTCAACTGACCCAAGCTATTGTCGCCCAAGAGGACTATACCGAAGCTTATCTGCTACGGGCCGAACTGTTGTGGAACCTGCACCAGCCGAAAGATGCCACCGAGGACATCGAAAAACTACTGACGCTGAATCCCGACGACGAACAGGCGCTGTTGCTGAAAGGCGAGATGCGACAAGCAGTCAACGAAGTTCCGGAAGCTGAAGCCTGTTTCCAGCAGGTACTTAGCCTTAACCCGTTCAACGAAAAAGCCTATGTATTGCTGGGCAATCTCTACCTGAGCCTCAAGGATCTCGACAAAGCTTTGGCTGTATATGACGAAGCCCTTGAAATCAATCCCAACTTCGCCCAAGCCTATCAGGAACGTGGCCGCGTAAAATTGCTGAAAGGCGACAAAGACGGCTCGATGGCCGATTTAAAGAAAGCCCTCGAACTGGCTCCCGAAAGCGAAGTCCACATCAGCGGCGAATACCATAATTACGAGCAGCCCGGCAAGAACATTCCGTTCTAAAGAAGCCAGACAGCCACCTCCAGCCTGTTTTACAGAGAAG
>AMCI01003208.1_pt1 | contig 29985 bp, 25 predicted proteins | sample 419838 | NCBI WGS metagenome assembly AMCI01 (sample SAMN01090643, study PRJNA158313) | gut metagenome
GCTATCAGGGCTCACTAGGGACTTGCACCCATTAGATAATATGCATGCCGAGCATACAAGCAGAGGGTGCACAGCTTGCGCCATGCACCCTCTCTCCCAATAATTAGAATGAGTAGATAACCAGTCGATCACCTATCGACTTCAGTCTGCTTCATCAAATGCCCAAGGAAGCACGAACGGCTTTCACTTTTTCTTCTGCTGCTGCATTAGCCGCATCGTAGCACTTGTGGCAACCCATTTCTTCCTTCACTTCCACATAGAACTTAATCTTCGGTTCTGTACCGGAAGGACGAACAGAAATCTTGGTTCCATCGGCTGTAAAGTACTGCAATACATTGCTGGTTTCCGGCATATCCAAAGCTGAAACGTTGCCTTCACCATCGGTTGCCTGCAATGTCTGGTAATCCTTGGCCAAAATCACCTTCGAACCACCGATTTCCTTCGGCGGGTTAGCACGGAAGTTTTCCATCATCGCCTTGATTTCTTCAGCACCGCTCTTACCCGGTTTCACCACATTGACGGTCGTTTCCTTCGAGAATCCGTATTCTACATAGATATCCAGCAATACTTCGAACAGTGTCTTGCCCTGGTCCTTCGCCCAAGCGCAGATTTCAGCCAACAGTGTACAAGCCGAAACAGCATCTTTATCGCGAACAAAGTCTTCGGCCAGGAAGCCGTAGCTTTCTTCACCACCACCGATGTACTGCTGCTTGCCTTCGCGCAGACGGATTTCACGGGCAATCCACTTGAAGCCTGTGTAGCAATCCAGCATTTCCACGTTGTTCTTTTCAGCCACAGCCTTGATCAGTTCGGTAGTCACGATAGTCTTCACCACGAAATCGGTCGGCTGCATCTTGCCAGTAGCCAAACGGTTCTTGATGATGTAGTACAGGAACAGCAAGCAAGTCTGGTTACCGTTAATCAGCACCCATTCGCCCTTGTCGTTCTTGCAAGCCATACCCACACGGTCGGCATCCGGGTCGCTGGCCATTACGATGTCTGCATCAATCTTCTTCGCCAAGTTGATCGCCAAAGTCAAAGCTTCCGCATTTTCCGGGTTCGGAGAAACTACAGTCGGGAAGTCACCGCTCTTTACCATCTGTTCGGGCACAGTGTGTACATTTTCGAAGCCCCACTGCTTCAAGGCACGCGGAATCAGCATCATACCTGTACCGTGAATCGGTGTGTAGACAATCTTCAGGTCTTTCTGACGTTCAATCACAGCCGGATCGATAGAGATGCTCTTCACCTTGTCCAGGTAAACGCTATCTGCATCTTCACCTACAATCTGAATAAGCGCCGGATTGCCTTCGAACTTGATGTCGGTAGCCGAAGAAATCTTGTTCACTTCGTCGATGATACCCTTATCGTGCGGAGCCAATACCTGTGCACCATCGTCCCAGTAAGCCTTGTAGCCGTTGTATTCCTTCGGGTTGTGAGAAGCCGTGATGTTGATACCGCTCTGGCAACCGAAATGACGGATGGCGAAAGACATTTCCGGAGTAGGACGCATATCTTCGAACAGATAAACCTTGATGCCGTTGGCTGTAAAAATGTTGGCAGAGATTTCAGCAAACAGACGGCTGTTGTTGCGGCAGTCGTGACCCACCACTACAGAAATCTGGTCGAGGTCCTTGAAGTTCTTGTTCAAGTAATTAGACAGACCTTGTGTAGCAGCACCTACGGTATAGATGTTCATACGGTTGCTACCTACCCCCATGATACCACGCAAACCACCGGTACCGAATTCCAAGTCTTTATAGAAAGCTTCGATCAATTCAGTCTTGTCGGGGTTTTCCAGCATTCTCTTGATTTCAGCTTGCGTTTCAGCATCATAAGCAGGTGTCAGCCATTTTTCAGCTTTTGCGGTCACTTGCTTGATCAATTCTTCATTTTCCATAATTCAATGTATTTTATAAGGTTCATAATTATTTTCTATCAAACGTAACTCGGTTACGTGTTTACAAATGTAAAAGAATAAAATTAAAAAACCTAGAAAAATCTTCGAAGAAAATGAAAGTTTTGCAGCTTTCCCATCCCTTTCCCCTATACAAACATCAGAAGAGGCGCAGAAAACCCCACGCCTCTTCCGATATACAAAGGATAGCTCCTTCTTCTTATTTCATTTTGTAGCGGTCACCGGTCGCCTTCACCACTTCCTTCAGGAATTCCTGGGGATAACCCGGACGTACCAGCGGAGCGCAATGGCCTTCCTTCGGACGCAAGAGGTTGCCGTCCTTGTCGGTCTTCTTCACGGCGCCGTCGTTGTACTTCACAATGAGGTATTCGCCCAACTTCTTCCAACTGTCGACCGCTGTTTCGGCCGTCATACAAGTATAGTTGGTCAGGAATTCCTTGGCCTTGGCCGGATCCTTTTCATACAAGCTCATCGCTGCCTGTTCGATGCCTGCCTGAGCGGCTGCATACGTATCTTCCAGACCGTTCTGTACCCGACGCATATCGTCCACCATCAGGCTATAGCGAGGACGGATCATGTCGGCCACCCAGTTGTAAATCCAGAAAGCTGAATCCCACGAGAAGGTCACACAGTCGGCAATCTCACCGCTGTAACATTCCGGTACGCGAGTGGCACAACTGTAAGCCGGCGCAAAAACGGTCATATTGGCATCGTCCGTACCAAACCACAGCACACCCCCGATGACATCGGGCAGGTGAGAACGCATCTGGGCAACGAAAGCGAAGGCACTCTGCTGCGTAGAGATCGGACGTTCGTTGAAGTATTCCTGACCATCCACCTTAAAGGTCAGCGGCGACAGGCGGTAAGGTGTCTGGAACGGACCGGCACCCGGATCCTGGGTAATGTCGAGCGGCGTACCTTCGTAATGATCGCGCATAGCTGCCTGAATGTCGCGAACCGACAGTTTGCGGTCGGCCTTGATGTACAGCGGCATCGGATCCTGGCTTTCGCCTTGCACATAGGGCAAATATTTCTCGCCCACCGCCTTGTTGAACATATTATAGAAACTCCATACACGGGCTTCACAGAAACGGGCACCGCCAAAATCCAGCGGATTGTAGGCTGCCGAGAAGCTGAAGTCCTTGTTCATGCCGGTGAAATAGCCTTTTTCACGGGCAAAAGAAATCACGTCGGGAGAATAGAGACAGTTGTCCTTGTCGTTCATGTCGAACTTGTGGATACGGCTCTGGTTAGCGTGTGCAGCGATGCAATCGTCGGGAATGCGGACCGCTACCCAAACCGCCCCTTTCACACCGGGACCCTTACCGATCATTTCCAGGATCCACACTTCGTTGGGGTCGGCAATGCTGAACGACTCGCCGCTGCTGTAATAACCATACTCCTTGACCAGGTCTGTCATCACCCGGATGGCTTCCTTGGCCGTACGCGAACGCTGCAGAGCCACGTAGATCAGGCTTCCGTAGTCCATGATACCTGTAGAGTCGGACAGTTCCGGGCGACCGCCAAAGGTGGTTTCACCGATGGTCACCTGAAATTCGTTCATGTTGCCTACCACATTGTAGGTCTGACGTGCTTCCTTGATCTGGCCCAGGTACTTGCCGGTATCCCATTCATAGATATCGCGCATCGCCCCTTCCGGGTGCAGTGCTGCCGGATAATGATACAACTCGCCGAACATCCCGTAAGAGTCGGCCGAATACGAAACAATCACCGAGCCGTCGGTCGATGCCGCCTTGCCCACGATGAAGTTGGTGCAAGCCAGCCCTTCGGTTACCGCTGCCCACAGCAGGGCAGCAGCTAACATCCATTTACTTTTCATGCTTCTTGATAAATTATTGATTTTGATAGGGTAAATAATTCTCGATGGATCCATCAGAAACGGAACTCCTGGGTCGTCACATTGCCGCAATAGTCGGTCACCCGCAATTCCAGCCGATGGGGCACCCCTTTCTTCAAGCGCTCGGGATGCTTCATCCACAAACGGGCATCCTTCGAGCTGAAGCCGAACAGGGCAAACTCCCCGTCGATGCGCACGTGATAGTCACGGATGCCTGTCTCGGCGTCCTTGATACGGAACTGGATGTTGCCTTTCTTCCATTGGGGACGGTTGAGCGGGGTGACCCGCGGAGCCACGGTGTCGACCGCCACGCGGTAAGTTCCCAACTCACGGATGGTGGTCTTGATCCATCCATCCTCGTAAGTGCCGCCGGCCGAAGCCAACCTCCGGCCCCGCTGCTGGACGATGTAGTATTTCGAAGGATCCTCCACCGGGAAATGGCGCAACGCAATCATCAGTTCGCATCCTGCCTGCAGAGGTACCCGTTCGGAGTGTAACTGATAGGTATACGACAAGGCAGCAGAGTCGCGCCGCACCCGACAATCGAGTGCCACATCCTCGTAGAGCATGCCCCGGGGCACCACCAGTTCCATACCGGGCTCCTGGACCACATTTCCGCGATACCAGGCCAGGTAATGCTTCGAATAAGGCTGACAAGCCTCAACAGGCTGCCGCTGTCCCCGCACGGTAAACCGATAGGTCGAACGGTTGCCGTACAGGTCGGTCAGGACATACCGGAAGTGATAGTCGCGCTCCTCGTCGATGCGCACGATACCCGCCGACTCACCGGCCTGCAGCATGCGCAGGCGATTGCCCGGAAGGAGGTGCGAACGCATCACCCAGCGGTTGCGCTTCACGTGCTCCTCGTAGTCTACCCACGCATTGATCATGCGGTTCTCCTCGGGAAGGACTCCCTGCACCGTACTGCGGAACACCTCGGCCGAATCGACATAGAGCACCACCGAACGCACCCCGTAATTGTTATGCGTCCCGTCCATGTAATCGTAGGCCTGGATACCTGCCGCAATGTCGCCCCAAGCCGGGATAGGCTGGCTGAGTGAAGCCACGGGGAAGAACTGCTTCCGCTGCGAACCTTTCACCATGCCGGCCCCCTGCTGCGGATAGAGTACCACCGCCGAAGCACGGGGCGGCGTCGTATCCTTCACGCGGTCGGTGTAGAACACCAGCGGATCGACCAGTTCGCCCGTATCCGTGCGCCGCAGTTCCATGTGCAGGTGCGGCCCGAAGGAATAGCCTTCATTGCCGCTCAGAGCCAGGGTCTCGCCCGAACGGAAAGGCAGTTCGCCGGGAGCAAACGACAAATCCACAGCAAAGGTTTCGTGGGCATATTGATAAGCCTCCACCTTTTCGGCAATCGCTGCAGCAAACTTCAGCACATGGCCGTACACCGAAGTGTAGCCGTTGGGATGGACCACATACACCGCCTGACCGTAACCGCCGGGGGTCACCGTCACGCGACTCACATAGCCATCGGCAATGCAACGGATGGGCTTTCCCACCACCCCCTGCGTCTTGAAGTCCACGCCTCCGTGGAAATGATTGGCCCGCAGTTCGCCGAAATTTCCGCTCAGGGTCAACGGGAAGTCGAACGGAGACCGGAAAACCGGCTGCACCGGCGCTTCCGAAGACCGATGGGCCGCCGATTCGGCCTGTTGGGCAAATCCTGGGAGCACACCTCCCAGCCCCACAACGGCCAGACAATATCCATAAAACAATAAGCTGTGTCGTTTCTTCATGATTGCTGTTCATTGAGCACGGTCCGGCACACCGACAAGCGGCCTGCTACCGTGCGTACCTGCACCCTCCTTCCAAGCTTCCGGACGACCTGTTCCACAGGCTTCGGGAAGCGTCGGACAATGGTGCTTCCAAAAAATTCCAGGCAAACTTACAAATAAAATCAGAAAATACCTTAAAAGAGTGTTGCCAAACATTGTTTTCACCCCCATAAATTTCGTCCGAAAACAAGGGGTAGTTAGTGATATTTTGCTACCTTTGATGCTGTTAAACCCTTAAATTTAACCGTTATGATAGTAGGAATTCCCAAAGAAATCAAGAACAACGAGAATCGTGTATCGTTGACTCCCGCCGGAGCCCATGAATTGGTGCAAAGAGGTCACACCGTGTATGTGCAACACACGGCCGGTGAAAACAGCGGATTCCCCGACGAAGACTATGAAAAAGTGGGTGCCCGGATTCTTCCCACCCTCGAAGACGTCTACGCCCAAGCCGAAATGATTGTCAAGGTGAAGGAGCCCATCGAATGCGAATATCCGCTGGTGCGCCCCGGACAACTGGTCTTCACCTATTTCCATTTCGCCTGCGACCAGACCTTGACCGAAGCGATGATGCGCAGCGGTTCCGTGTGTTTGGCTTACGAAACGGTGACGGACAAGGGAGGCGGTCTGCCGCTGCTGATTCCGATGAGTGAAGTGGCCGGACGGATGTCGACCCAGGAAGGAGCCCGTTTTCTGGAAAAGCCCCAAGGCGGACGCGGTATCTTGATGGGCGGTGTGCCGGGTGTCAAACCGGCCCGGGTGCTGGTATTGGGTGGCGGCATCGTCGGAACGAATGCAGCCTTGATGGCAGCCGGACTGGGCGCTGAAGTGACCATTTGCGACATTTCCTTGCCTCGCCTGCGTCAACTGAGCACCTTCATGCCCAAAAACGTCAAGACCTTGTTCTCGTCCAGTCATAACATCGCCCAGGAACTGCCGACTACCGACCTCGTCATCGGTGCCGTCCTCATTCCGGGTGCCAAAACCCCGCACCTCATTACCCGTCCCATGCTGAAGCTGATGAAGAAGGGCAGCGTCCTGGTGGACGTAGCCATCGACCAAGGCGGCTGCTTCGAAACATCCCACCCGACCACGCATGCCGAACCCATCTACGAAGTGGACGGAGTCATCCACTATTGCGTGGCCAATATTCCGGGAGCCGTACCTTGCACCTCGACTTTGGCCTTGACGAATGCCACCCTTCCCTATGTCCTGAAGTTGGCCGACCATGGTTGGGAAAAAGCCTGTGAACTCGACCCGGGGCTGAAACAGGGATTGAACATCGTCGACGGAAAGGTGGTTTATCCTGCCGTGGCCGAAGCCTTCGGCTGGAAGATGTAACCTTTAGCTGAAAGATGTAACCGCACTTATACCCTACCCGAAAGGCAGGCCTCGTGAACGAAGCCTGCCTTTTTCTTTTTCACCTTTTCTCCCTCACCGCTTTCTTCCCCACCTTTTCTTCCTCACCTCTTTCTTCCCCACCTTTTCTTTCTCACCTTTTTCTTCCTCACCTTCCACTTTTCTCCGTAACGAAAGACTTTCAGCACAATCAAGCGCGACCTTTTTGGACTCTTTTCGGTATTCTTTAAAAAAAATTGCCTATCTTCGCCCTAGTAACATTCTAAAATACGTCACGATGAAGTATATTTCTCTCCTCATCCTGTGCCTCTGCTGGCTGGGCTGTACCCTGCCCGCTGCTGCACAGACGGCTCCCTGCACCGGTGAAGCCTATACCACCAATGCCACCTTTTTCCGGGCTTCCGCTACGGGACAAAGCAGCGATGTCACCGCCTCGAAAAAGAAGGCCCTGAGTGCAGCCCGCAACGCCTTGTCCGGACAAATCCAGACAAAGGCCAACCAGGCCCTCTCGTCACAAAGCCAATTTGGCGAGGCTGAACGCAACGCGTTCCGCAACCTGATTCAACGCACCACCCTGCAAGAAGGGGCACATCTGAAAGTGATTTGCGAAGACAGCCAACAGAAAGGCGGCCGCTTCCACACCCAATTGGTGGTAGAACTGTCGAAGGCACAGGTACTGAACACCCTGCAACAGCAAATCCAGGCAGATGCCACGCTGAAAGGCAAGTTCCAGGCTGACAAGTTCAAAGCCGCGTTTTGAAACATGAGGACGCGCGTATGGAAAAACTCTACGAATACCTGCCGCAGCAACTGGTGACCTTCCTGCTGGTCACCGTGTTCTCCCTGCTGATTGGCCTTTCCCAACGACGCATCAGTCTGCACCGGGAAGGCGAAACCACCCTGTTTGGCACAGACCGAACCTTCACGTTCATCGGAATCCTGGGCTATCTGCTCTACATCCTCGACCCTGTCGAGATGCATCTCTTCATGAGCGGTGGCCTCATCCTGGGCATCCTGCTCGGCATCAACTATTATGTCAAACAGACCCTCTTCCACGTATTCGGAGTCACCACCATCATCATTGCCCTCATCACCTACTGCATCGCTCCCATCGTCAGCACCCAGCCCTCGTGGTTCTATGTCATGATGGTAGTCACCGTCCTGCTGTTCACGGAAATGAAGCATACCTTCACCGAAATCGTGCAACGCATGCAGAACGACGAGATGATTACCCTGGCCAAGTTCCTGGCCATCAGTGGTATCATCCTGCCCATCCTGCCGAAAGAGACCCTGATACCCGGACTGAAGCTGACGCCCTACACCATCTGGCTGTCGACGGTAGTCGTATCGGGCATTTCTTACCTGTCCTACCTGCTCAAGCAGTACGTCTTCCGCGAATCGGGTACCCTGGTGTCGGGCATCATCGGCGGTCTGTACAGCAGCACGGCCACCATCTCCATCCTAGCCCGTCAGAGCAAGGATGTGGAAAAACACGAACTGCCCGACTATGTTGCAGCCATGCTGCTGGCCGTGAGCATGATGTTCCTGCGTTTCCTGATTCTGATCCTGATTTTCAGTACCTCGATTTTCCTCGACATCTATCCGTATCTGCTGACCCTCTCGGCGATTGCAGCCGCCACCGCCCTGTACCTGCGCCGCCAAAAGCAGCCCTTGCCCAAAGGGAAAGCGCGCATGGAACCTACCGAAAGCAGTAACCCGCTGGAATTCAAGGTCGCTCTCATCTTCGCCTTGCTGTTTGTCGTCTTTACCTTCCTGACCCACTACACGCTGGTCTATGCCGGGTCCGACGGATTGAATCTGCTGTCGTTCGTCTCGGGAGTGAGCGATATCACCCCCTTCATCCTGAACTTGCTGCAGAACGGCACCGTCCTGCCCACGCTCATCAGCGCCTGCATTCTGCAAGCCATCATCAGCAACATTGCCGTCAACTTCGGCTATGCCATCTTCTTCTCGGGACACCGTAAAGAAATCCTGCCCTATCTGTGCAAAGGGTTCTGCGTGATTCTTGCAGCCAACGGCGTGCTGCTGACACTGTATTACCTCCTGTAAGGCAAAGCCTAAGCAAGCGACATCTGAGGCAACCACTGCGGTCATGAAAGGTGTTTCACCTAGGTGATACAACTTCATCACTAAGGTGAAACAGTTTCATCACCCTAGTGATACAACTTCATCACCTTGGTGATACACCTACGCCATCCATACATTCAGGTTTCATACCACTGATGTTCAATCATTTGCATCTATTCCATAGCCAACATGCTTCCGAAAGTCACAAAAAAAGGATGTGCAACCGATGCACATCCTCGAAGAAAAGGGAAATCAACCAATCCCATGAAAACGATTATCCCCACAATATGTAAGCCAATGAACTGACACTGATAACAATCCACAGCAATACCCCCTGCACCAGCGGTTTCAGGCCCACCTGTTTCAAGACATCACGCGACAAAGACGCACCGATGAAGAACATGGTAATGATCAATCCCTTGCGAGCCAAATCCGAAACGGCCTGTCCCAATGCAGGCACTCCATCGAGAACGTAAGTGTTCAACAGAATGGCCACAATGAAATACAGGATGAACCAGGGAATACTGATTTTCTTGCCGTTTCCCTTGAAGATGAAGGAGGTAACCAATGCCAAAGGAATGATCCACAACGCACGGGTCAGTTTGATGGTAGTGGCCACCTTCAGGGCTTCTTCTCCATAGGCGGCACCGGCACCGACCACCGAACTGGTATCGTGGATGGCAATGGCTGCCCAAGTACCGAACTGCTGCTGGTCCAGTCCCAACAGGTGTCCCAACACCGGGAAAATGAACAAGGCAATGGCATTCAACACGAAGATCGTAGCCAAGGCCACCGACATTTCACTGTCTTTCGCCTTCAGCACCGGACCCACCGCTGCAATGGCACTACCGCCACAGATGGCCGTACCCGAACTGATGAGGTAAGACGTATCGCGATCCACCTTCAGCAGTTTATAGCCCAGTAACATACCGATCAGCATCGTGCCAATCACCGAGATGATGGTAAATTCCATCCCTTCCTTGCCCGATGCCAGGGAAGCCTGCAGGTTCATGCCGAAACCCAGTCCCACTACGGAGTACTGCAACAGATACTTGGAAACTTTCTTGTTGAACTTCGGATGTGCCTGGCCACACAGCAAGGCATATACCAGACCCACGAACAAAGCGACTGGCGGAGTCACCCAATTAGACAGATGAGCCACGGCAGGAACATAGTCCAGCAACAGAAATACAGTCAAGATTGTGAGCAAGCCTACATAGATGGGCTTGTTGTTTTGTTCTAAAGTGGTAATTGAAATCATAGGGTTAAAATATTAAAATGTAATGAACAATCCGTTCGTCTTTGCGGATGCAAAGGTACAATCTATTTTTCAATCCACCTTATATTGTTTTTTGATGGCCTATAACTTTTGGTTATAATGGGAAGCAAAATCCATGAACAGCGCCGGCAAACCGTTGTCCTGCCCCTGCAATTGGATGAAATCAAATTCGCGGTGCATGGAAAGTCCTTTGATATCGAGAATCTTGAAACGGCCGGAAAAAAGTTCCCGACTGATGGAGCGCACCGACAGGATGCCCAGGCAGTCGCTGTTCTCCAGGAAAAGCTTAATGCTTTCGGTACTGCCCAAATACATGCGTACCGGCAGGTCGGTCAACTTGATGTGATGGGCCTGGAGGGCCGCTACCACCACATCGAGCGTGCCCGAACCCCGTTCGCGCAGCACCAGCGGAATGTGATACAAGTCGTCCAGTTCGAGCTCGTCACGTTCGCTCCAGCGACTGTGGGTATTCACCACGGCCACCAGTTCGTCGCGCAGGAAAGGCGTGTACTTCAGTGTCTGCTGCCGCACGTTGCCTTCTACCAGCCCCAAGTCGATGCGATGTTCCTGCAAAGCCTTCTCCACCTGGGCCGAATTGCCGCTGAAGAGCGACAGCGAGACCTGGGGAAACTTGTCGATGAACTGTGCCAGCAACGGAGGCAGCACATATTGGGCTATGGTCGTACTGGCGCCCAGCCGCAATTCACCGCTGTGGTCGTTGCGCAACAGGCTCATCTCGTACGCCAATCGCCCGTAATCGTCCAAAATGCGCTTGCTATGTTCCAGGAACACCCTACCGGCATCGGTCAGCGAGATGGAATTACCCATCCGCTCGAACAACCGGGTCTGGTACAACGTCTCCAGTTCCTGGATGTGTTTCGTCACTGAAGGCTGACTGATGAACAGTTCCTGCGATGCCTTCGTAAAGCTGAGGTTCTTGGCCACACTGACAAAAACCTTCAATCTAAAATCTCCCATAGCCCGCTCACTTTGATACGCATGATTCTGCCGGAAACGTCCGGCTTACAATTCTTCTGCCTTGATGCCCAATGCCTGCAACAAGGCAAAGCCCAGCATCTCCCATTTTGCAGCCATCTCCTCGGCCGGCGGATTCATACCGAATACCGTCATCTGCTCCTTGCCGTCTACCTTATTCAAGATGGCGGGAACCTTGTCACCATACTCCTCTTCGGCCGGCACCACCAACAGGCGCTTCACTTCCTGGGCATCGGCTACCAACTTCAAGGACTCCAGGAAAAGTTCTTCCCGGGTGGCCATATCGGAAGGTTCGAAGGTAAACAAGGAAAACTCACCCAACTGGCTTTGGAAAGCCACGTTGTTCAGCTCCTTGACCAGGTCGGAGGGTTGGAAAGCAGCCAGCTTGCGGCTCTCTTCATCATAAATGAACAACACCTGGATGGCATTCTGGCCCAACGGCACCCCACCATCCAAACAGAGACATTCCAGCCATACAGCCAAATCGGCGGAAGCCAACGTACGGCCCACCACCTGCGAGAAATGCTTCGACAAATCACCGGTCACTCTATCCAGATAAGCTGCATCCACCAAGACCACAGTCTCGGCAAACTTCATTTCATTCGTCATGCTACGTATTCTTTTTAGGATTTTCGATGCTAAGATAGTAAATCTCGTTGGCTCACTCAAGGAGTTCCCTGCCTTTTTGTACGCAATTCGGACTTTTTTTCACCCCTTCCGCCTTCCTAGCTGTCAATTTGTCTGTATATTTTACCTCCTTTACGCGGAAAGCGGATTTGGCAAACTATTTGGGAAAAAGAAAGTGTAATCGCGAAGCGGCCCGAACAAAGAGCGCGCAGAAGGGTTACATAACATAGCTGTAAATAGGTAAAACAAAATCAATCGATAAAACAGAATCGATCAATAGGTAATCGGTTTTTAATTTAAGGTAAACAGACGGGGCTCACCCTCGGAGATCCCTACGGATCCCGAGGGAACCAACCCCATCCATCCGAAAGAATAACACGAAAAAGAAAGGAGATATAACTATGAACTTTAACAACTTTACCATCAAATCGCAGGAAGCGGTGCAAGAGGCAGTGAACCTGACCCAAGCCCGTGGCCAACAAGCCATCGAACCTGTGCATCTGTTGGCTGGCGTGCTGAAGGTCGGTGAAAACGTCACGAACTTCCTTTTCCAGAAACTGGGTCTGAACGTACAGTCCATCACGCTCGTCATCGACCGACAGATCGACTCGCTGCCCAAGGTTTCGGGCGGTGAACCGTACCTGAGCCGCGAAAGCAACGAGGTGCTGCAGAAGGCCGTACAGTACTCCAAGGAAATGGGCGACGAATTCGTTTCACTGGAAGCCCTGCTGCTGGCTTTGCTGAACGTGAAGAGTACCACCAGCACCATCCTGAAAGATGCCGGCATGACCGACAAGGAACTGCGCAGCGCCATCGCCGAACTTCGGAAAGGCGAAAAAGTGACTTCCCCGTCCAGTGAAGACACCTACCAGTCGCTGAGCAAGTATGCCATCAACCTGAACGAAGCAGCCCGCAGCGGCAAACTCGACCCGGTCATCGGCCGTGACGAGGAAATCCGACGCGTGCTCCAGATATTGAGCCGACGTACGAAGAACAACCCCATCCTGATCGGTGAACCGGGTACCGGTAAGACCGCCATCGTGGAAGGATTGGCTCACCGTATCATCCGAGGCGACGTGCCCGAGAACCTGAAGGACAAACAGATCTTCTCGCTCGACATGGGTGCCCTGGTAGCCGGCGCCAAGTACAAAGGCGAATTCGAGGAACGACTGAAATCGGTCATCAACGAAGTGACCAAGAGTGAAGGCAACATCATCCTCTTCATCGACGAAATCCATACCCTGGTGGGTGCGGGCAAGGGCGAAGGTGCGATGGATGCCGCCAACATCCTGAAGCCGGCCTTGGCACGAGGCGAACTGCGCAGCATCGGTGCCACAACCCTGGACGAATACCAGAAGTACTTCGAAAAGGACAAGGCCCTGGAACGCCGGTTCCAGACCGTCATGGTGAACGAACCGGATACGCTGAGCACCATCTCAATCCTGCGTGGACTGAAGGAACGCTACGAAAACCACCACAAGGTGCGTATCAAAGACGAAGCCATCATTGCTGCCGTGGAACTGAGCAACCGCTACATCACCGAACGGTTCCTGCCGGACAAGGCCATCGACCTGATGGACGAAGCCGCTGCGAAACTGCGGATGGAACGTGACTCGGTGCCCGAAGAACTCGACGAAATCTCGCGTCACCTGAAACAGCTGGAAATCGAACGGGAAGCCATCAAACGCGAAAAAGACGAACCCAAGCTGCAACAGCTGAACAAGGAGATTGCCGAACTGAAGGAACAGGAGACTTCCTACAAAGCCAAATGGCAGAGCGAGAAGGCCCTGGTGAACAAAATCCAGCAGAACAAGCAGGAAATGGAACAGCTGAAGTTCGAAGCTGAACGGGCCGAACGCGAAGGCAACTACGGCCGGGTGGCTGAAATCCGCTACGGCAAGCTGCAGGAACTGGAAAACGAAATCAAGCAGATCCAGGAAGAACTGAAGCACCAGCAGGGCGATACGGCCATGATCAAGGAAGAAGTGACGGCCGAAGACATCGCCGACGTGGTATCGCGTTGGACCGGTATCCCGGTGAACAAGATGCTGCAGAGCGAACGCGACAAGTTGCTGCATCTGGAAGAAGAGCTGCACCTGCGGGTGGTAGGCCAGGACGAAGCCATTGCGGCCGTATCCGATGCCGTACGACGCAGCCGGGCCGGTCTGCAAGACCCGAAACGACCCATCGGTTCGTTCATCTTCCTCGGTACTACCGGGGTGGGTAAGACCGAACTGGCCAAGGCTTTGGCCGACTACCTGTTCGACGACGAAACGCTGATGACACGTATCGACATGAGTGAGTACCAGGAAAAGCACTCCGTGTCTCGACTCATCGGAGCGCCTCCGGGATACGTGGGTTACGATGAAGGCGGTCAGCTGACCGAAGCCGTGCGACGCAAGCCGTACTCGGTGGTACTGTTCGATGAAATCGAAAAGGCACACCCCGACGTGTTCAACATCCTGCTGCAGGTATTGGACGACGGACGGTTGACCGACAACAAGGGCCGTACGGTGAACTTCAAGAACACCATCATCATCATGACGTCGAACCTGGGCAGTGCCTACATCCAGAGTCAGTTCGAGAAGATGACCGACAGCAACCGCGATGCCCTGGTCGAAGAAACCAAGAAGGAAGTGATGAGCATGCTGAAGAAGACCATCCGTCCGGAATTCCTGAACCGAATCGACGAGACCATCATGTTCCTGCCGCTGAACCGTGAACAGATTGAACAGATTGTACAGCTGCAAATCAACGGCATCCAACGCATGCTGGCCGACAACGGCGTCACCTTGCAGTTGACCGATGCTGCCATCGCCTTCCTGGCCAGTGCCGGATACGATCCCGAATTCGGTGCCCGTCCGGTGAAACGAGCCATCCAGCGCTACCTGCTGAACGACCTGTCGAAGAAGTTGCTGGCCCAGGAAGTGGACCGCACGCGTCCCATCGTGGTCGAAGCAGCCGGCGACGGACTGAAGTTCCGCAACTAAGCATGTGTGTGTTAGATAAATCATAAACCTTCTCCCCTTCCCTGCCGAACCGGCAACGGAAGAGGAGATTCAAGCCAACGAAAAAGCCCTGCAGGGAAGGGAGTCAGACTCCAACCTTGCAGGGCTTTTTTTATACTTTCTTTTCCGTCGTCGGAACGAAACCGGAACTTATTCGGCTGTTTCGGCCGGAGCTGCTTCTACAAATTCCGTGATGCCGTTGGCAACCAGGATGTTGTACCAAGACAGCAACTTCTTGATGTCACCGTTGTGTACGCGGTCGCGGTCATAGTTGGGCAACACTTCTGCAAAGTAAGCATGCAGTTCAGCTGCTGAAGCCTTCTTGTAATCAAAAGAAGAAACCGCACCGTTTTCCTTCTGCTTCACTGCTTCCAGTACATCGGCCAGAGGCACTTCTTCCGCATCGGTATACATGGCGATATCGGCCAATGAAATCACCTTGTCATGACCGTAAGCCGGCAGACGCTTCTTGGCAGCATCGACAGTTTCGACAATCAACATGTTCTTTCCTGATGAAATCAGCTTATATAATCCGGGCTTGCCCGCAATGGATAAAATGGTCTTTAACATACTATTCTATTTTAATATTAGTTTTGAGTAGGCAAAAGTACTATTCACGATTGAAACTCCCAAATTTATACCTTAGAATTTATGGATTTTATGGATTCGAGCAAGGCATCCAACTGCGGTTCGAGCGGTTCCACCCCGTCGTTCACCACGACATACCGGGCCCGCCGGCGTTTCTCGGCATCGTCCATCTGGGCCTGTACCCGTGCCCGGACCTGGACTTCCGAAGCCCCGTCGCGCTGCATGGCCCGCTGGATACGGAGCTCCAAGGGAGCTGCTACCAGCAACACAGCATCGACTGCATCCTCGAAACCGGCCTCGTAAAGAATGGCCGACTCCAATGCCACCACCGCACAGGTCCCCTCGCGGGCCGCTGCCCATGCCTCGAAATCCTGCCGCACCCGAGGGTGTACCAGGGCATTCACCCGACGTGCATGCTCGGCATCCGAAAACAGGTAACGGGCCAACAAAGGCTTGTTCAAGGCTCCATCCTGGTAAACTTCCGGTCCCAGCAGAGCCACCAACCCTTCACGGATGACCGCATCGGTCAGCATCAGCCGCTTCGCCTCGGTATCCGTGTCATAGACCGGAACCTGACGTTCCTCGAGCCGGCGGGAAACATACGATTTCCCACTGCCGATTCCTCCTGTAATTCCTAATTTAAACATGATCTCTGCGTAGCGTTAATCATTGTATTTCACCTGCTGTTCAATGAGATAGTCTACCGATTTGGGCGACACCCGCACATGGTTCACGTATGGCGAGAACGACTGCAGGTTCACCGGACACTTCTCCGACTTGTTGTCCAGCAGCGAGCGGTAGTCCACCGAAAGGAAGAAGTCGTCGGCCGTAATGGACTTGAAATGGGACAGGCCCACCTGGAACGTCACCTGCGCCTTCGAGGGGAACGTGCGCAACACCTTGTCGGAAGGGAAGTTCACTCCACGAATGGGCACTTCCACCGTCTTCTCGGCATAAATGTCCACCAGGACTTCCACGTCATTGAAGGACGGCACAAATTTAGCCCCCCGCACAGCCGCCAGATTCACCCGACGGCGCAACGTATCCGACACATTTTCGGCCGACAGCAGTACCGTATAGGCAGCTGTAATGGTATCCAGGATTTCCTGGGGTGCATACACCATCACCGAATCGGGCGAATAAATGATATCCGAGACATAATACTGTCGGTCGAGCGAGAGTTCATGCTGCAGGCGCACGGGCACCTTCTTGGCTTTCCCTTTCGTATAGATAAACTCGAGCGTATCGGGTTTGACAGTCAATACCTTTGTCGTTTGATTCAACTGGGCAGCAATCTCCTTCGAGAGGTTAGCCACCGGGATACGTACCCGATTCCCCTTCTCGGCATAGTCGGCAAAATCGAGCACCACCGGAAAGAAGGTCTGGCCCACCAGATAGTTTGCCAAGACCGTTCCCCGGTCCTTCACACCGATGCGCAATTCGTGCGGCAACTCGGAAGTCAGGACCACATCACTGGGAACATTCTTCAACCGCAACGGCATCGCAAACTCCGTTTCGTAATCATGGTTCAGCATCTGGAGCAGCCAGAAGCAGAACGACACAAAAACGAAAAACAAGAAAATCAGGAACTCCCTGCTTTGCTTGCTCAGCAGGAAGTTTCTGATTCTCTCGATACATTTTATATAGCGAACACGCAGGTTCCTATCGTCGAACATAAGGTCAATCCATTAACTTTGCTTACTGCGGCTGATTGGCAGCGGCATTGGCAAAGATAGAGTTCTTGTCAATCTTGATTTTGACGCCTGAAGCGATTTCGAGTACCACGAAAGTATCTTCGATTTCCTTCACCTTTCCGTAGATACCACCGGCAGTGATCACTTCCTGACCCACTTCCAGGTTCTTGCGGAAATTGGCAATTTCTTTCTGCTTCTTGTTCTGCGGACGGATCATGAAGAAATACATGATGGCAAAGATGGCCACCATCATAATCAGGAAAGAATAGTCACCTCCCTGGGCTCCAGCCTGCAGACATACCAATAATGTGTTCATACTTTTCTAGATTTTAATCAGTTTATAATTCATTCTTCAGGATAACAAATCCAGCCATCAATTCTTTGTCAGCTTATTCTCTTTTTTCAAAGTCTTAACGATTCCATCCAACGTACCGTTGATGAAGCCGCCGCTCTTCGGTGTGCTGTACAACTTGGCGATTTCCACAAACTCGTTCAGCGTAACGCTTACCGGGATGTTGGGGAAGCTCAGGATTTCGGCCAAGGCAATCTGCATGATGACCACATCCATGAACGCAATACGGTCCAGTTCCCAGTTCTTGGTGTGCTGACCGATGAGATGACGGTAATATTCGTCGTTCAGGATAGCCCGACGGAACAGACGGCGCGCAAAGTCCTGATCCTCCTCGTCCTTGAATTCGGGCAGCAGTTCCTGCTTGGCACCCTTCTTTTCGTCGAAGCGCTTGATGGTCTTCAGCACGAACGTATCCACGATTTCCTTGTCGTCATTCCAGTACAAGCTCTGGTCTTCCAGCACCTGATCCAGTTCGGTATTGTTGAAAATAAGGTTCTTATACAGCTTGCGCCACAATTCGCGGTCTTCTTCATAAGAAGAGGTTTCGCTGGCCATGTACTCCTTATATATATCACTATCCATGATTTTATCGCACAGGCTCTTGACAAAATCCGCATCGTTTTCCCATGTTTTCTTCTGGTTGTTGGCAAACAGCTGCAACTGGTTGTTCACTTCCAACTGAGCGATGAAACGGTTTTCCACGAACTTCATGTTAGGAGACAACTCTTCCTGCGTAGGCATCAATTTTCCTTTGGCAGCCATCAGTCGCTTGTTGGCCTGTTTGGTCACCTCTACCATCAGCAGCAACAGGTAATTATACAAGTCGTAGGCTTTTGAAAGACTGAAAAACAACTCTTTTTCCGCAGTATCCAAGTTTTTTCCTCCGTTCTGATAATACGCATAGACTATCTGAACGATCTTAAGACGAATAAGAACTCTATTTATCATAATTCACATAAATTATTAAGGAGATGCAAAAGTAGGTATTTTCATCGACTCCACATAGCATAATTACATTTTTTAATGCAAAAAAGTGCAAGCCTTCCGGGAAACCGCATTTTTAGGGGAAGTTTATCGGCAAATCCTTTGCCCATTTAAAAAAAAATGTCCAATTTTGGGGCCGATTATAAAAGAAGCTATATTATGGAAGATTTAAAAAAGAAAAGTGTGGTGGATGGTGACAAGGAAATTGTCTTCTCTAAAGCGATCAAAGCCGGAAAACGGATCTATTATCTGGATGTCAAGAAGAACCGTAAGGACGACATGTTTCTGGCCATCACCGAAAGCAAGAAAGTGGTTTCGGGTGAAGGAAATGACTCTCAGGTAAGTTTTGAAAAGCATAAGATATTCCTATATAAAGAAGATTTCGAAAAGTTTATGGGAGGCCTGCAGCAGGCTATCCAGTTCATTGTCGATGAACAAGGCCCCATCGAAACCCATCACAACCAGGCAGAGCCTGCCGAATTGGCCGATGAAGAAGCCAAACCGCTTTCTTCCGACGAGATCAAATTTGATATTGACTTCTAAATGAAGCCCAAAGAGCGCACGGATATGCAAATATTCGTGCTTTTTCTTTGCCAACTCAAAATAAATCTGTAATTTTGCACCGCTTTTTTAAGCTCATCGTGTGATATACCACATCGTGTGATGGCGAATTAAGCAACCCCAAAAAATCACTTAATTTAGAGTAACACAAAAAATTTAAGAACAATGAAATCAATCGAAATCAAAGGTACTGCAAGACAGGACTTAGGCAAGAAAGCCACTCGTGAACTGCGCAAGAACAACGGTGTTCCTTGTGTATTGTATGGTGTACAGAAGGACGAAAACGGTCTGCCCGTAGCTACTCACTTCACAGTACCCGTTGAAGGTCTGCGTAACCTGGTATACACACCCCACATCTACTCTGTAAACCTGAACATCGACGGCCAGACTGTAACTGCTATCCTGAAGGATATCCAGTTCCACCCGGTAAAGGACAACATCCTGCACGTTGACTTCTATCAGATTACAGAAGAAAAGCCCATCGTAATGGAAGTTCCCGTTCAGCTGGAAGGTTTGGCAGAAGGTGTACGTGCCGGTGGTAAGCTGGCTCTGCAGCTGCGCAAGCTGAAAGTGAAAGCCCTGTACAACGTTATTCCGGAACGTCTGGTCATCGACGTAACTAACCTGGGTCTGGGTAAGACTATCAAGGTAGGCGAACTGAACTTCGAAGGTCTGGAACTGATGAACGCCAAGGAAGCTGTGGTATGTGCTGTGAAGCTGACTCGTGCCGCTCGTGGTGCTGCTGCCAACGCAGGTAAGTAATCAACCCATTCTCACATTTAATCCTTATCAATGAAATATTTGATTGTCGGACTGGGGAACATCGGTGAAGAATACCGAAATACCCGGCACAACATAGGATTCATCGTATTGGACGCCCTTGCAAAGGCGTCCAATATTGTTTTTACCGACGGACGTTACGGCGCCACGACTACCTTGTCGGTGAAAGGCCGCCAGCTCATCCTGCTGAAACCTTCCACCTACATGAACCTGAGTGGCAACGCTGTGCGCTATTGGATGCAGAAAGAGAATGTCCCCTTGGAAAACGTGCTGATTGTAGTGGACGACCTCGCCCTTCCTTTCGGTGCCTTGCGCCTGAAGAGCAAGGGAAGCGACGCCGGACACAACGGTCTGAAGCACATTGCCGCTACACTGGGCACCCAAGCCTATGCCCGACTGCGCTTCGGCATCGGCAACGACTTCCCCCGGGGGGGACAGATTGATTTCGTCCTGGGCCACTTTACCGAAGAGGACATGAAAACCATGGACGAACGCGTGGCTTTGGCCGGCGACATCATCAAGAGTTTCTGTCTGGCTGGTATCAACATCACGATGAATCAATACAACAAGAAATAAAGCGTATGGCAGAAGCAAGAATCGACAAATGGTTGTGGGCGGCTCGTATCTTCAAGACCCGCACCATCGCCTCGGAGGCCTGCAAGAAGGGACGCATCTCGGTCAACGGAGCCCAAGTGAAACCTTCGCGCATGATCAAACCCGGCGAGGTGATCCAGGTAAAAAAACCACCTGTGACCTACTCGTTCAAAGTGTTGCAGGCCATCGAGAAACGCGTGGGTGCCAAACTGGTTCCCGAAATCCTCGAGAACGTCACGACACCCGACCAATACGAATTGCTGGAGATGAGCAAAATCAGCGGCTTCGTCGACCGTGCCCGCGGGACGGGACGTCCGACCAAAAAGGACCGACGCAGCATGGAAGAGTTCATCACTCCCGAATACTTCGGTTCCGAAGAGGAAGACTTCGACTTCGACTTCGATTTCGACGAAGAATAACCTTCGCTTTCTTCCACCGGGAACAATATAATAAACACAAAGGATGCAAGCTGTCCGCGAGAAGGGTTCTCAAGGGTTCAGCTTGCATCCTTTGTGTTTTCGGCTACCGGCAGCTACGGACGGGCGGACTATTTATCCAACAGGTGATAGACATCGTCGCGTTCGCCGACCACCCATACCATGTCTCCTTCCACGAAGGGCACGTTGATGTCGGGACGCATCAGACTGTCGCCTTCCTTCTCGACTCCTACCACCAGGCAATGGTATTGGTCGCGGATGCCGCTTTCACGGATGCTCTTACCCAGGAAGGGCGAGTTTGCATCGATGATGAATTGCTTCAGATGCATCTCCCGGCGCTCCAGGTCTTCTTCCTCGGGGCGTACGGAAACGCGTTCCACCTGACGGGCAAACTCACTCAACTGGTCGTCGGTACCGATTACCTGAATGGTATCACCGGGGAACAGGCGGGTATCGGCTCCCGGAATGTTGATGCGGTGCATGCCGCGGATGATGGAAGCCACATGAACGCCGTATTTATGGCCCAGGTTCAATTCGCGCAGGGTATAACCGGCCCACAACGAATCGCCCGGAATGGAGAAGTCCGACAAGTGCAAGTCGCGCGACAGCAGGTGACCTTCGTATTCCGGCCGCTTCTGGCCCGTAAACTCGGCGTGGACTTCACGGAAGCGCAGGTTCTGGATGAAGGTACGCTCCATGAAAATGGACTGCTTCTTCAGCCAACGCGAGAACATCATCAGTGCCACCAGTACCACGGCGATGCCCACCACCAACGTCGTGGAAGTCTGGAACAGCTGTTCGATGACAAACATCACGAAAGCCACGGCAATGACCATGCGCAACAGAATGGTCGACAGCAACGGAGCGCGGTTGAAATGATTATCCTGCCACAGGGCCTGGAACTCGATGGAATGGTTCTTCTTCATGATGATGGCGCGCAGGAACGGAGCCAGACAGCCTATCGTAAACATGGCGCCCACGAGGTTGGCCCAAAACGGTGGCATGCTGGCACGGAACAAGGGTATGATGAAATGGAAGGAGATGACCACTACAGCCACACACAATACCGAATAGACAACTACGATGCGGGCAATGGCCGTCAGCAGCTTCTTCCAGTTGTTCTCGTGATTCACGGTCTGCGAACCGGCAGAATAGCGCTCCAGCATCTTCTTCCACTTCTCGGGCAGACGCTTTTCCAGATGATTGTAGGCCGGCACGGCCAGACGAATCATGTAGGGAGTCAGGAATGTGGTGATCACCGAGACCGCTACCACGATGGGATACAGGAAATCGCTCGTCACCTTCAGGCTGACCCCCAACGAGGCAATGATGAAGGCAAACTCACCGATCTGGGTCAGACTGAAGCCACACTGCATGGCCACCTTCAACGGCTGACCGGCCAGGATGACTCCTCCCGATCCGAAGACGACCTGCCCCAACAGGATGGCACACGTAATCGCCAGAATCGGTCCGGCATATTCCACAATCATCGACGGGTCGACCATCATCCCCACCGAAACGAAGAAGATGGCGCCGAACAAATCCTTCACCGGAGCCACCAGCCGCGCAATGTTTTCGGCTTCTACCGTCTCGGCCAAGATGGAGCCCATGATAAAGGCACCGAAAGCGGGCGAAAAACCGACCTTGGCTGCCAGTACCACCATGCCGAAGCACATCGCCAGCGAGACGATGAGCAGGGTCTCGTTGCCCATCCACCGACGGGAACGCTTCAGGAAAGTGGGGATGACATAGATACCTACCACAAACCACAGCACCAGGAAGAACAACAGCTTGACGATGCTGTAGACCATCTCCATGCCTTCGAAATTCTGGCTCACGGCCACCGTGCTCAACATCACCATCAATACAATGGCCAGGATGTCCTCGAGAATCAAGATACTGAGCACCAAACCGGCGAAACGCTGCTGGCGGAGCCCCAAGTCGTCAAAAGCCTTGTAGATAATCGTCGTGGACGACATGGCGAGCATCCCGCCCAGATAGAGACAGTCCATCTGTTTCCAGCCGAACGACCACCCGACAAATATACCGACCAAGATCATGCAGAAGATGATGGTACAGGCGGCAATGACCGCTGTCCCTCCGACCTTCACCAGTTTCTTGAAACTGAACTCCAAGCCCAGGGCAAACAAGAGGAAGATGACACCGATTTCCGACCAGGTGTGGATGTTGGCCGTATCCAATACCGAAGGGGTCAACGGCATGTGCGGACTGGCCAGAAAGCCTGCTACGATATAACCCAACACGAGCGGCTGCTTGAGCCGCTTGAAAATCAAAGTCATGATACCGGCGCAAATCAAGATCAACGCCAAATCACTTATTAAGGGAGCCAATTCAGACATAACTACATTTATTTTTACCTGCAAAAGTACGAATTATCCCCATACCCCCACGCTTTTCCGAGAACAAAATGCCAAGAAAAAAGTCGTGCAGCCAGCTGGGTCAGCTCACTGCACGACTCGTCCGAGGGAAACCCTCTTCGTATCCGATCATCTGTCCGACGACAGAAGCCCTATTTGCGGAAAGGAGGCTTCACCACCACGGCTTTCAGCTTACGTCCGCGGACATTGATGAAGATTTCAGTATCCAGCTTGTGGTAACCGGTCTGCACATATCCCATACCGATACCGATTTTGCGCGTAGGCGACATCGTACCGCTGGTCACTTCACCGATCTTTTCGCCTTCGGCGTTCACCAGTTCATAACCATGGCGAGGAATACCCCGGTCTACCAGTTCGAAAGCCACCAGCTTGCGCTTCGGACCTTCGGCCTTCTGCTGTTCGAGCAAGGCACGGGCCGTAAAGTTCTTGCCGTCGACAAACTTGGTAATCCAACCCAGTCCGGCTTCCAGCGGAGAAGTGGTATCGTTCAAGTCGTTTCCGTACAGACAGAAGCCCATTTCCAGACGCAGCGTATCGCGGGCACCCAAGCCGATGGGCTTGATACCTTCAGGAGCACCTGCTTCGAAGATGGCCTTCCAGATGGTCTGTGCAGCTTCCGGATAGAAATACAACTCGAAACCACCCGCACCGGTGTAACCCGTATTCGAGATGATGACATTCGGCTGACCGGCAAATTCACCCGTAGTAAAAGCATAATACGGAATTTCGGACAGATTCACCGGAGTCAGACGCTGCAACACTTCCAGCGCTTTCGGTCCCTGAATGGCCAACTGAGCCATGCGGTCGGAAGCATTTTCCAGTTCGGCACCGACTGTATTGTGACCGACGCACCAGTTCCAGTCCTTTTCGATATTGGCTGCATTGACTACCAACAGGTATTTTTCCGGTTCATAGTGGTACACCAGCAAGTCATCCACGATGCCTCCCTCTTCGTTGGGGAAACAAGTGTACTGAGCTTTACCGATCGCCAAGGTAGCCACGTTGTTCGAAGTCACCTGCTGCAGGAATTCCAGGGCATTCGGGCCTTTCACCCAGAACTCACCCATGTGAGATACATCAAATACGCCCACACCATTGACTACAGTCATGTGTTCTTCGATGATTCCAGCATACTCAATCGGCATGTTATAGCCGGCAAACTCGTGCATCTTTGCCCCTAAGGCAATGTGTGTTTCGGTAAACGGAGTTGTTTTCATGATAGGTTTTCACAAATATAATAAGGTTAATAGTTGTTTCATTGCTTAACGCGCAGCCAGTTCGGCAATCTTCACCACCACTTTCATGGCCTTTTCGATCGACTGAACCGGAGCGAATTCGTAGCGTCCGTGGAAATTCAGTCCACCGGCAAAGATGTTCGGACACGGCAGTCCCTTGAACGACAGCTGCGCTCCGTCGGTACCGCCACGGATGGGCTTCACCTTCGGCGTAACGCCGGCTTCTTCCATGGCCTGGAAAGCCAGGTCGATGATGTGCATCACCGGTTCAATCTTTTCACGCATGTTGTAGTACTGGTCCTTCACTTCCAGTTCGACCGTTCCTTCGCCATATTGGGCATTGAGTTGGTCGGCCCAGCCCTGCATGCGCGCCTTGCGGTCTTCAAACTTGGCCCGGTCGTGGTCGCGGATGATGTATGTCAAGGTCGTCTGTTCCACCTCGCCGTTCAAGCCCACCAGATGGTAGAAACCTTCGTAGTGGTCGGTGCGTTCGGGCACTTCATCGGCCGGAAGCAACGCAGCAAATTCACGAGCCACGTGCATCGAGTTGACCATCTTGCCTTTGGCATAGCCCGGATGGACGTTGCGTCCTTTCACCGTCACCTTGGCCGAAGCGGCATTGAAGTTTTCAAATTCCAGTTCACCCACTTCACCGCCGTCCATCGTATAGGCCCAGTCGCAACCAAAGCGTTCCACATCGAATTTGTGGGCACCCAGACCGATTTCTTCGTCTGGATTGAATCCGACGCGGATCTTGCCGTGCTTGATTTCGGGATGCTCCTGCAGATAGACCATGGCCGAGACGATTTCAGCGATACCCGCCTTGTCGTCAGCGCCCAGCAGCGTCTTGCCGTTGGTCACAATCAGGTCCTCTCCCTGGTGATCGAGCAATTCGGGGAACTGGGCCGGCGAGAGCACGATGTGTTCTTCCTCACAAAGCACGATATCCGAGCCGTCATAGCCATACACGATGCGGGGAGTCACGCCTGCACCGGTCATATCGGGACTCGTATCCATGTGGGCGATGAAGCCGATGGTGGGCAACGGCTTGTCGGTGTTGGCCGGCAACGTAGCAAACAGGTAACCGTGTTCATCCAACGTGATTTCCTGAAAGCCCAGCTCCTCCAACTCCGACTTCAGATATTGGGCAAATACCATCTGCTTCGGCGTACTGGGTGTGGTACCCGTAGTCTCGTCCGATTGGGTATCAAAACTGACATATTTCAAAAAACGTTCAATTACATTCATTATTCTTTCCTTTAATGATTATACTTGCACGTAAAAATAGAAAAAGAGCCTCGAATAGCCAAATAATTCGAGACTCTTTTTGGGTTGTATCGGATAAAATCGTTATCAGAAGTGGCTTGAACCGTCAAAGCAATGGGTACAAACCTTACACTTTGGCAATCCAATGGCTTCCACCAAAGTTTCCAAGGTATTGAATTTCAAAGAATCCAAGCCAAAGCGATCGGCAATGATCTGCACCATTTTCCGGTATTCCGGCGAATCGGTCGTAGCATACTTTTCCAGGTTCTTGTTTTCGTCGCCTTCCAGTTCCTTGATGATGCGGCGGGTAATCAGCTCCAGGTTGCTTTTCGAAGAGGTGAAGCCCAGGAACGGACAGCCATAGATCAGCGGCGGACAAGCGATACGCATGTGCACTTCCTTCGCTCCGTAATCGTACAGGATTTTCACGTTGTCGCGCAACTGTGTACCACGCACAATCGAGTCGTCACAGAACAGCACCCGCTTTCCCTGCAACATGGCGCGGTTCGGAATGAGCTTCATCTTGGCCACCAACGAACGCAGTTCCTGATTGGCCGGTGTAAAGCTGCGGGGCCAGGTCGGCGTATACTTTGCAATGGCCCGATGATAAGGAACCCCCTTACCTTCGGCATAGCCCAAGGCCATACCTACCCCCGAATCAGGGATACCGCAAGCACAATCCACTTCGGAATCGTCCTTCTGGCCCATCTTGTAGCCACTCAGGAAACGCACTTCTTCCACGTTTCTGCCCTCGTAGCACGATACCGGGAATCCGTAGTATACCCACAAAAAAGAACAAACCTGCATCCCTTCATTCGGTTTGCGCATTTGTTCCATCCCGTCGGCACGCAGGCGGATAATTTCCCCCGGTCCTACATATTTCTCAATTTCATAACCCAAGTTAGGCAGACTGCTTGACTCACTGGTTGCCGCATAGCCATCCTCCTTCTTTCCGATGACAATCGGCGTACGTCCCCACTTGTCGCGTGCCACGATGATGCCGTCTTCGGTCAAAAGCAGCATAGAGCAGGAGCCCTTGATCTTGTTGTAGACATTCTCGATACCTTCCAGGAAGTCCTTGCCCTGCACAATGAGGAGTGCAATCAACTCCGTCTGGTTGGTCTTGCCCAGACTCATTTCTGAAAAGTGCATGTTGGCAGCCAACAAATCGCTTTCCAGTTCGGCGATGTTGTTGATTTTGGCCACGGTAACGATGGCAAACTTGCCCAAATGCGAATTGATGACAATCGGCTGCGGATCTGTATCACTGATGATACCAATACCCGAATTTCCTTTGAACTTCGGAAGTTCAGCTTCAAACTTTGTGCGGAAGTAGGAACTTTCCAGGTTGTGGATTGAGCGCATGAAGCCTTCTCCCTTGGCGTAGGTAGCCAAACCACCCCGCTTCGTTCCTAAATGTGAATTATAGTCCGTCCCGTAAAATAAATCGGTGACGCAATCAGCCTTTGTGACTGTTCCAAAAAAACCACCCATTCTTTTTGCGTATTTCTTGATTAGGTTGCAAAATTACAAAAAAAATGGGGGAATGAATCAATTATCCTTGCTATTTTTGCGCGCAAATACTGCATTTATGAAATCACTCTTGTTTGTCTTTATCGGCGGAGGTACCGGAAGCGTGCTCCGATACCTCTTGTCTTCAGGAATTAACCGACTGACTGCTATGGCTTTCCCGTGGGGAACCTTCACCGTCAACCTGGTGGGTTGCGTGCTGATTGGCATCGCTTACTCCCTGTCCGAACGCTGGTCGTGGAGTGCCGAAATCCGCCTGCTGCTCACCGTGGGCTTGTGCGGAGGCTTCACGACCTTCTCCACCTTCAGCAACGAAAGCCTGCAATTGCTGCGCGCCGAACTGTATCTGCCCTTCTTCCTGTATGTCCTGGGAAGTGTTCTGGGGGGCCTGGGAGGAGTGTTCCTGGGAGCGGCGCTCTGCAAATAAGCGCAGCCCCCGGAAGCTTACCAGCTGTCGGTGCGGAAAGGAATCACCGGCAAGCCGGAAGTACCGAACAGCGTACCGTCGGTAACGTCCGCCCAATTGTAGCGCACCGCTACCGGATGAGGAACTTCGGGCGCCGAGACTACCACCTCCTTCTTGTCCAAAGTAGCCTTTGCCGGGTAAAACACCCGGTCGCTGCCTGCCACCGTAAAGCCGCGCAGAACCGTGGACGAGACAAAGCCCCTGCCCAGCCCTTTCCAACGCAGCCGGATGGTGTTGCCTTCAATCCGATGCTCCAGATAGGATGGCGACTCCGGCAAACGCTTTTTGCCGTAAGCCTGTTTCAAGGCCGACTGGGACAAACGGAAACCGATCTCGAAAGCCGACGAAGAGGCCGTAGAAGCCGAGGCAACAGGCAGGTCCGTCGTGACAACCATCGCCGTACGGTTCATCGCCAACGAAGCGGCCTGGGCTTCGCGCAACAATGCCCAATCGGAATCCTCGGGATGTTCGGCAGGTTGTCCGTGATTGCCCACCTGCACCCACACAAACGGCAGCGCGGGGTTGTGCCACTTGTCGCGCCAGTCGGCTATCAGGGATAACTGCAGGTCGGCATATTCTTCCAGACTTTCCAGGTTGCTGACTCCCTGGTTCCAGACCACCCCTTGTATCGGGAAAGACGTCAGCGGATGAATCATGGCATTGTACAGTCCGGTCGGGAAATTCGGGTCACGGCTGGGAGAGACAGGAGCGGGTGCAATGCCATCCAACGAAAGTCCCGAGAGATACTTCCATTCACCGGACAAGGAAATGGGTTCCTTTCCCTTCGTAGATAGCTTCATCGCCTCGGGAGTCCCCAAAACGCCGCCTTGCTGCGCATAATTCGTCACACGGATGGTCAGGACAGCTTTGCCTCGGCGCACCCATTTACGAGGGATGGTATATTGGCGAGGGGCATTCCCCTTCCCTCGACCGATTTCCGCTCCATTGAAGAAAACGATGTCTTCATCGGCAACGGGTCCCAGGTCGAGCGTGAGTGTCTTGCGGTGCCAGGAACGGGGGATGTCCACCGTCTTGCGGAACCATACCACCCCATCAAAATCCGCCAGGCCACGTTCTTCCCAGGCACCGGGCAGTTCCATTCCTTTCCAGCTGTCATCCTTATAGCCAGGTTCCGCCCACACCTGATGGTCATCGCACCAGCCCATATCGTGGGTATAGAGGTCCTGATACCAGGCTTCGCGTTGACTGGCATAAGCGGCTTCTATTTTCTCGGGATGAAAACCTAACGAAGACAGCATCTCGGTGTGCTGTTCATAACCGGGCACGCGTTCCAGTGCCTCATAGCTGCTCCAGGCTTCAATCGGAGTGTTTGCCCAGGTGCAGCACACCACCCCGACAGGAACCTTCAGCGCCTTCTGCAACTGGCTCGCAAAGAAATACGCAGTAGAAGGAAAAAGCGGACCTGTTTCGGAAGAAATCTCCTTCCACCCCGAGGTAGCCGCCGGCAAGGCCGTCTGAGGGACCAAGGCGATAGAGGACTGCACAGGCAACAAACGCACCCGAGAAAGAGACGTGTAATCAAGCGGCAAACACGCATGGTCTTCCCCCGCATACAGCCAAACCTCACCGATCAACACATCGTGCAAAACCAGTTCCTCATCATCCGAAACCGAAATGTCGTAAGGTCCCCCTGCCTTGGGCGTTGAAATATCCACTTGCCAATGCCCCGACGCATCAGCCGTCACAGCTACAGGCTGCTTCTGCCATCCCGCAACAATCCGCACTTCTTGCATGGGGGAGGCAGTGCCATGAAAACGTACCACTGACTTCTGCTGAAGAACCATGTGGTCTGAAAAATAAACAGGTAAGGTAATCTTCGCTTCTATTCCTAAAATAGTCAAAAGCATTCCCAAAAAGAGGGTTAATCTTTTCATAGTCATTCATTATGTGTATATCATGAACAAATATAGCACAAAATGTAAAAAAGGTATGGATGAAAAATGATAAAAAAACTCAATCGGGTAGATGAAATGTCTGTTGTGGCCCAATGACCCTACTGCAGCGACAGTCGTCTACTACAGAAGCAGACAAAACGCTCCAGGAAAGCGTACACGCTGCTGAGCAATACGAGAAGATCAGCCGTCCGTTGCGGGCCGGACCGGCACCTACGAGCAGCGTGCACGCTGCTGACCAGTACAAAAAAAATAAG
>AMCI01003317.1_pt1 | contig 29723 bp, 25 predicted proteins | sample 419838 | NCBI WGS metagenome assembly AMCI01 (sample SAMN01090643, study PRJNA158313) | gut metagenome
ACTCAATTTAGGCAAAGACACTCCTTTCACAAAGCAGCGAGATAGTACCAGTAAAGCATAGCTTTCCGGGTGCTAAACCTATGCTTTCTGGTCTGTAAAGCGCTGCTTTGTGAGTCTCAATTCCTTTTGGTTTGTCTGTTATTATTTCAGCTAAAAAAATAATAAGGATGGTGCCTGCTGTTTAATTTTTTTTATATTTACGCAGGATATGTAAACTTCGGATTTATGGGAACTTTAGGATGCATTAACGATATGCTGCAGCGCGATAAGGAGAATCGGGAATTGCGCAGAAGGAATAGGGAACGGCTAGCCGAAACCCGCAATCGGCTTTTAGAGATTGGAAAAGAAACAGACTATACGAATCTTAGTGTGAAGCAACTGGAAGACATCCGTCGGAAAACACAGGAAAAGGAAGCGTTGGAAAAGACGGCACGTTTTAAGACAATGGTTTGTTTGTCTTTGGTAATGGCATTGATTTTACTACTGGTTTGGCTGTTAGTGGGATGTAGTGGTAAACCGAGCAAGTTTGTAGCAGGGAATCATACGACTCTTATGGGTGATTCGATTTGTCACCTACCCAATTCGTATTCTGAGTATCTAGAGTATCCTGAAGGCATAGGAAAAATAACGGAGTTGACGAAAAAGGAAGACAGTACTTCGTCCCAACCGACCTTTATGGCCTTGCAGCCGAAGCTACGGGATATTCCATTGGGGAAAAGTGTGAATCCTGACTCACTGAGCCTCAATACTGAATTTGTCTATTATCCGTTGTCTGCTACTCGAGTGAATGTTTTTATACATAACCATTCCCAACGAACGTATGAGTGTGGGGAAAAGTACAGTCTTGTTTTCTATAATGACAGTCTGCAGCAATGGGATCCTCTGCCTGTAAATCCTATCATTAATGATGTGTTATGGATTATCGATCCCGATTGTTCATCTCGATTGCAAACAATCGAACTTTACACTTCTGAAACGCCCAACCGTCCCGGCTGCTATCGGATTTACAAGACATTTAACGGCAGTGAGGTGGCGTATGCGGAGTTTAAACTGGTGGATCGGAAAGGTGTGAAAAAATTAAGAAGGCAGGTTGATGATTATTGGAGCAAGAACCGAGCTAATCCATCCGATACGGTTGCTTACAACATTCAAACGACTTGGATAGAACATGATGACGGAGATACGATTTTCGTTGGCTTAATGAATAACACACCTCGTTTTCAGGAAATGTTTCGGCGAAAGGTGGTCAGCTATTCAGCAGTCAGTCACGGAAAAGTTGCCGAGAACATCGTTTTTGATGAGCCATTCTCTTCTGATACCTTGCAAGTAAGCATGCAGACCGAGAAAGCGGTTTATCCCGTGGGTACAGAAAGCATCACGGTTCAACTTACAAACGGGAATCCCAAAGGTCTTTTTTTTGGAGAAGAATATTGGGTTGTTCGCAAAGAAGGTAAACAATGGATTTTTTTGCATGATGGTAGTGCGTGGAATTCTATCGGATATGGCTTGGAAAAAGGAGGTACTCATACTTTTACGGCCAGACTTCATCCGTTGGTCAATGATAACCGGCCCGGAATTTATAGGGTCGTCAAGAGAATCGGTTTTTCGGGTTCTCGGCAAAAGTGGTATATGGCAGCTGAATTTAGAATGAAATAAAAGGATGGAATAAGAAACTGGAACAAAAAGTAGGCATAAAAAATCTTTATTTTCATTAGAGAGAGTATGAAGAGGAATTTTTATGGACGATAATTGCATAGGGGGATGGTGGAATGAAAATCTATTTGGGGAATATTTAGCACAAAACTTTCCAAGTTTTCTCTTGTCAAAGCCTATAATCAGATGCAATTTTGAATCTATAATTCTCTTTTTTCTGCAGCATAAATGTTTTTTTTCTTTGATATGTGATAAATGATTTTTTCTTGAAGATATTTTGGATGCTTCTTTTCATAACTCGTTGTTTTTTCTTAAGTTTGTTGTCGAAAGACTAACGATGTAAATTAAAAATGCATACAGGTGTTTTTTTATATAATGACTTTCCGACATTTTTGCGTAAGTATTTTCCTTACAAAGTGCAGAAGATTTCGTTGAATGCTGGGTTCACTTGTCCCAACAGGGATGGTTCCAAGGGATGGGGGGGATGTACATACTGTAATAATCAAACGTTCAATCCTGATTACTGCCGTACGGAAAAAACGGTGACAGTGCAGTTGGAAGAAGGCAAACATTTTTTTGCTCATAAGTATCCTGAGATGAAATATCTGGCTTATTTTCAGGCTTACACCAATACGTATGCGGAGCTGGAAGGGCTGAAGCGGAAGTATGAGGAGGCATTGGCCGTGGAGGATGTGGTGGGGCTGGTGATTGGTACTCGCCCCGACTGTATGCCGGATGAACTGTTGCGTTATTTGGAGGAGTTGAATCGACAGACGTTTGTGATGGTGGAATATGGTATCGAGAGTACGTGTGACGATACGTTGAAGCGCATCAACCGGGGACATTCGTTTGCTGAAACGGCCGAGGCGGTGGAACGCACGGCTGCGTGTGGTATTCTCACTGGCGGTCATGTCATTCTGGGACTGCCTGGGGAGGAGCGCGAACTGTTGATTGGGCAGGCGCAAACGCTGTCGGCTCTACCGCTCGCAACGTTGAAGATTCATCAACTGCAGCTCATCCGGGGCACGCGCATGGCGCATGAATTTGCTGAAAATCCGTCGGACTTTCATCTGTTTTCTGATGTCAATGAGTATATCGACCTGGTGATTGACTATGTGGAGCATCTCAGGCCGGATATCGTTGTGGAACGTTTCATCTCTCAGTCGCCCAAAGATTTGCTCATTGCGCCCGACTGGGGACTGAAAAATTATGAATTTGTGGCCCGTTTGCAAAAAAGAATGAAAGAAAGGGGCGCTTATCAAGGCAAGAGATATAGGGATTCGGAAAAAAGAATTAATTTTGCAGATGGTAAGCCTTCCTTCTGACAGCTGTTCTCGCTGGAGAGCATGGCCGGAAGGGAAAAAGAGTTAAAATGAATGTGTATAATGGAACAGAAAACAACTATTAAAGGAAATGTCCACTATGTGGGAGTGAACGACCGTAACAAGCATCGATTTGAAGGTATGTGGCCCTTGCCCTATGGTGTATCATACAATTCTTATCTGATTGATGACGAGATGGTGGCATTGGTCGATACGGTAGATATCTGTTATTTTGAGGTCTACTTGCGGAAAATCAAGCAAATTATCGGTGAACGTCCCATTAATTATTTAATTATAAATCACATGGAGCCCGACCATTCCGGCTCAATCCGACTGATCAAGCAGCATTATCCCGATATTGTGATTGTGGGTAACAAGCAGACGTTTGGTATGATTGAGGGGTATTATGGTGTTACGGGCGAGCAATATATGGTGAAAGACGGCGACTTCCTGGCATTGGGTCATCATAAACTGCGCTTTTATCTCACGCCGATGGTGCACTGGCCGGAAACGATGATGACGTTCGACGAAACGGAGGGTATCCTTTTTTCTGGTGATGCATTCGGCTGTTTTGGTACGCTTGACGGTGGATTTATCGACAGTCGCATGAACTTGGATAAGTACTGGGGCGAAATGGAACGTTATTATTCCAATATCGTGGGCAAGTATGGAAGCCCGGTACAGAAGGCGCTGCAGAAGTTGGGCAGTTTGCCTATCACGACGATTTGTTCTACGCACGGTCCGGTGTGGATGGAGAATATTACCAAGGTGGTGGGTGTGTACGACCGTTTGAGCCGTTATGAGGCTGCCGAAGGGGTGGTGATTGTGTATGGCAGTATGTATGGCAATACGGAGCAGATGGCGGAGGCTATCGCTGCTGAACTGTCGGCACAGGGCATCAAGAATATTGTGATGCACAATGTGACGAAGAGTCATCCTTCTTATATCCTGGCGGATATTTTCCGCTACAAGGGATTGATAGTGGGCTCGCCAACTTACAGCAACCAGATTTATCCGGAGGTCGATTCGCTGCTTTCTAAAATTCTGCTGCGCGAGGTGAAGGGTCGTTATTTCGGCTATTTTGGATCGTTTACTTGGGCGGGAGCCGCCGTGAAGCGTCTGGCGGAGTTTGCCGAGAAGAGCAAGTTCGAAATCGTGGGCGATCCGGTGGAAATGAAGCAGGCGATGAAGAACATTACTTACACGCAGTGTGAGAATTTGGCTATTGCAATGGCCGAACGCCTGAAGAAGGACCGATGATGGGTCGCGGACCGGTGAGGTTGCTTTAGGCTGCCGCTACCGGGTGTTATGAATGTGAGTTTTGATTTTTTACTAACCTATAAAATAATCAATTATGAGATTAATTATTCAACCGGACTATCAGTCCGTATCACAGTGGGCTGCTCATTATGTAGCAGCAAAAATTAAGGCTGCCAATCCTACTCCGGAAAAACCGTTTGTATTGGGTTGCCCTACAGGTTCCTCTCCTCTGGGTATGTATAAGGCTTTGATTGATTTGAATAAAAAAGGAATCGTTTCTTTCCAGAATGTGGTGACTTTCAACATGGACGAATATGTGGGTTTGCCGAAAGAACATCCGGAAAGCTACTATTCTTTCATGTGGAACAACTTCTTCAGTCATATTGATATCAAACCGGAAAATACGAATATCCTCAACGGTAACGCTCCTGATTTGGATGCGGAATGTGCTCGCTATGAAGCAAAGATTAAATCGTATGGTGGCATCGACTTGTTCATGGGTGGTATCGGACCTGACGGTCATATCGCTTTCAATGAACCGGGTTCTTCGCTGACTTCTCGTACTCGCCAGAAGACGTTGACGATGGATACCATCATTGCTAACTCTCGTTTTTTTGATAATGATATCAATAAAGTACCTAAGACTTCGCTGACTGTAGGTGTGGGCACGGTGTTGTCTGCCAAGGAGGTGATGATTATTGTAAACGGCCACAACAAGGCTCGTGCGTTGTATCATGCAGTGGAAGGTGCTATCACTCAGATGTGGACAATCAGCGCTCTGCAAATGCATGAAAAGGGTATTATCGTGTGCGATGATGCAGCTACTGCTGAATTGAAGGTGGGTACGTACCGTTACTTTAAGGATATCGAATCGGCTCACTTGGATCCGGAATCTTTGATTAAGTAAGTTGTTGCTTTTTGAATAGGTGTGAGGGCTTGAATTGCCTCTCATGATAGGAAATGACCCCTGTAACCATTGGTGTGACAGGGGTCATTTGTTTATTCTTTTAGCCAACCTTTTCCTTGACGGATAATTTCGGGGGTGTCTGCTGTGCAGTCTACCACGGTGGACTTTTCGCTTGTGCCGATGCCGCCGTCAATTACCAGATCTACGATGTTGCTCCATTTTTCGTCTATCAGTTCGGGGTCGGTAGTGTATTCGGCTTCTTCTGTTTCTTCGCAGGGTAGTGTCGTGGTCATGATGGGGGCATCGAGCAGGTGGGCAATTTCCCGGATTATGGGGTTGTCGGGCATGCGGATGCCCACTTCCTTGCGGTTGCGGAAGATCTTGGGCAGGCGGTTGGTGCCGTTGAGGATGAAGGTGAATGGTCCCGGCAGGTTGCGTTTCATGAGTTTGAAGACCGGGTTGCTTACCTTGGCATATTCGCTGATGTTGCTCAGGTTGTAGCAGATGATGGACAAGTTGTTTTTTCGCGGGTCGATGCCTTTGATGTGGCAGATCCGTTCGATGGCTCGTTCCTTCAGTCCGTGGCAGCCGATGGCATAGTGAGTGTCGGTGGGGTAGATGACAATTCCACCGTCGTTCAGAATGTCAACAATTCGCTGTAAATCCTGTGGGTCGTTGTTTTTGTTGTATAGTTTCAGAAGCATAGTATTCTTCCTTTTTTCTTTTTTCTTTTTTCTTTTTTCTTTTTTCTTTTTAAGTAAGTGTTATTTTCTTTTTTTATTTGAATTTCTTCTTTAGGAAATCCAGGGCTTTTTCGGTTGCTTTCTCTTTCACCTGTTTCTTAAGCGAGTCTTTGTTGGCCGTGGCAGTAGAATCCAGTTTCAGCTTGTGCCCCAGTTGGTTGAGGGCTTTGTCGGTCACTGTTTCTACGGCTTGGGTGGCCATGCTTTTAGTATCGATGCTCACCTTCGGAGAAGAGAACGATCCGCCCATCTTCAGGTCGAGTGTCAGGAATTTGGAGAAGTTGCCTGCCGATTCGGGCAGTTTCACTTTACCGGAATAGTCAATGGTCTGGTCTAGTCCCGTGCTACCCGACAGGTTGAGCGTGTAGTTGCCCAACTTCAAATCGAATGGTTCAGTTTCGATGCGTCCATCTTTGATGAGGAAGTTCAGTGCCATGTCTTTCACGGTCATATTTTTCAGTTCCGGACGTTTGAGGGCATCCGCTATTAGGTCGATGGATTTCACTCCGCTAAGGCTGAGGTCGCGTGTGGAGAGGCTGCCGTTGCCCTGCATTGTGTTGAGCACAGGACTCATGGTAGCGTCGAGATTGGTCTTCACTTCGATGTTGCCGGAGAAGTTGCCTTTTAGGTTTTCAAAGATCGGTGCCATTTGCTGTACCATATCCAGCTCTTTGTACGCCTGTGCAAACGAGAGGTTATTCAGTTTGAATCCGCCCTTCATCTCTGGTTTTTTCACGTCGGCAGTAGAATAGTAGCCGTTCATCACCACTTTGCCGCCCATGGTGTTCATTGACAGGTTCTTCATGTCTACCTTGCCCTCTTTGACCGTCAGTTGGCCGTTTACGTTGTTGGCTATTATTTTGCCGAACACTACTTGCTTGAAATTGGCATCCATCTGGAAGTCGATGTTGTGGGGCACTGCTACGATGCCTGTGGTAGCTGTATCAGTTGCTGCTGTTTCTTCGGTCGGATTCGCTATGAAATCGTTGAGGTTGAATTGGTTGGACTTTACATGAAGTCTGCCTTTTAGAGTGGTTCCCTTCAGTGCATAACCGATGTAATTTTCAAAGCGGCTGTCGGCGGTGAGGTCATTCTCTCCGATGGTCATTGTCGTTTCGCTGAGTTCCAAGTATTTCGGTGTGAAAGTAAAGAGGGATTTCCGGATGTTCATATCTGGTATGTCCTTCATCTTCAGTTTCATGTCGGTTAGCCTAATAAAGCCGGAAGCCTGTATGCGGTCGTATTGTTCTTTGTCAAGGTATGACATCCGTCCCGAAAGTTGTATGTCGGTATCAATAGTGCCGTTTAGTTCCATGTCTTTGAGGGGATATACTTGCTTAATCATGCCGAGGTTGAGTACCCCCTTGGCTTTGGCTTTGAAGTCGGGATCGCTGACGGGTGTCTTTATCAAGGCATTGAAACTGAATGGGTTGCCTGCTAGTGAGAAATTGAAGGGGGCCACTGAGAGGGTGGTCAGATCGATAGAGCCACCTGGATTATGTACCTGTGCACTGATATTGATTTTATCGACTCCTGCCGGCAGGGCGGGGTAGCGGAACCGGGCATCTTTTACCTGCAAGTCCACGTGAAAGGCAGGCATGGTATCGCCCTGCATGGTGCCCTTGGCCGAGGCGGTGAGTGTGGCGGTGCCCTCTGTCTTCAATGTGGCAAATTCAGTAGCATAGATAGCGGGGATGAGCGAGAGGATTTCTTTGAATCCCACATCGTTGGTGTTGAACTTCAAATCCATGTCGATGGCTGGGTCGTTCAGTGCTACCCAGCCGTCGATGCCGGCTTCGATGGCATTCAGGCGGAGGGTGTTGTCCTTTAGTGTGAACTTGTTGTGGACCAAATCGGCGTCGATATCCATCTTGGTAGCTATGTTGGCATTCGACAAGAAAGGAACACCGTTCATTTTATATGTCAGCGCTTCTGTTTCGGCTTTCAGTTTCAGTAGGGTACGTTCGCTGCCGAAATCACCGGAGCAGCGTGCATGGAACTGGCGGATGTCTGCCAGCATCTTGCTTTGCCGATCGTCGTAAATGAGGTCCATGTCTTTTATTATCAGTTTTTGCAGCTTGATGCGGAAAGCGGAAGTTTCTTCGCTTTCGCTGTTTTCTTCGGTTGTTGCGGATGTGTCGGGTTTCATGATGTCCCAGTTGGCTTTTCCGTCGGGCAGCACGATGGCTTTCAGTCGGGTGTCTGCGATGCTTACTTCAGATATGTCGAATCCGTTGTCTCCTAAAAGCGACAACACATCGACTGCAGCGGTCACCTTTCCTGCTTTCACAAGGGTGTCGTTGGCAAAGGTACCTGTTCCTTTCAGCCAGAAGTCTTCTAGGGTGACCGAGGCTTGTGGAAAGTGACGTAACAAGCTGATGCTCAAGTGGCTGAAATCAAATTGGGCATTCAGCATTTTGTTTCCTTCCTTTTTTACGATATCGGCTATCTTCCCTTGGAAGGCAAACGGGAGTAGGAACATCAACAGAAGGAGGATTCCTACAGTGATAGCTGTGATTTTCAAACCTTTGTTCATTTGCTTGTGTTTTTAAAGAGTTGGACAAATTAGAATAAACAAAGCTACGAAAACTTTTTGAAAAAGGATGAAGATTCAGTATTTTAATCGCTCTTCTATGGTAAAATAGCTGTCGGCTGGAGACGGGACTGCGAAGCCGGAATGCGGGCTTTGTTAAGTGGGGAAAGCAGGAGGCGAGTCTTGCGGTCTTGAGTTATCTGTTTTTTTTCAGTTCTTCGGCAATGCGCCATTGCAGGGCGGCTTCCTCTTCCTTGCCCGCTTTCAGGAGTGCGTCGCCAAAGAGTTCGTGGGCACCGGCGTGTTCGGGTTTGAGGGTTGTGGCTTTGTCCAGGTCGGACAGTGCTCCTTCGATATTGTTCGTGTGCAGTCGTAGTTTGCCGCGGTTGTATACTGCTTTGAAGCTGACGGGTGAAAGTTTGACGGAGGTGTTGAAACAGCGTTCGGCTTCTTCGTATTCTTTTTGGTTGAAGAGGGTAATTCCTTTGCGTACCCACGCATCAAGGTAGTTTGGGTCGAGGCTCAGTGCTTTGTCGTAATTGGCCAAGGCGGCCCGGGCATCGTGTGCTTGCGTGATGCATTCGTTGCCCATGATTACATACTCGTGGGCATATTGGCGGAGGCGTTTCTGTTGTTCTCTCATCTGTTCTTTTAGCTTCCTGTTCTGTTCTTTCAAGGTGTTGATGATACCCAATTTGCGGCGGATGAGGCGGCGGGGCACTGGCTTTTCGATGTCGTAGCGGGAGTGGATGGCTTTGAAAAACTGTTCCAGACATTCTTCCATGTCTCCTTTGTCGAAGGCGCGAGCGGCAGCAGCATACTGTACATCGGCCTGTGCCTGCTTTAACGCTTTCTTAATGGCTAGCCGGTCGTTGAACCGTTGCGCAAAGTTTACAATCTCCGGACGTACAAAGATGTCGGAGCGGTTGATGGGCTTCTTTAGTTGGATGCCGTTGAGTGAAGTGCAGCGGCTCAGCGCTACGTAGGTCTGTCCGCCGGCAAACACACCGCCGGTGAAGTCGATGACCACCCGGCTGAAGGTAAGTCCCTGACTTTTGTGTACGGTGATGGCCCATGCCAAGCGGATGGGGTATTGGGTGAAGCTGCCCAGTACTTCTTCTTCTATTTCTTTTTTCTTTTCGTTGTAGGTGTAGCGGATGTTGCGCCATGACTCTTGCTTCACGTCACATTCCTTGCCGTTGTCGGTGATGACATAGATGGTTCCTTCCTTTTCGTCGATGCCGGCAATGACTCCGATGGTGCCGTTGACCCATCTTTTCTCAAAGTCGTTCTTGATAAAAATTACCTGTGCACCGGGCTTCAGTATCAGTTCCTGCGAGGTGGGCAAACTGTTTTCCGGGAAGTCTCCTTCTATTTGCCCATGGAAGCTCACCGGTTCACCGGGGAGTTCGTTCAGTTTCTTTTCGTTGATGGAATCCACGGTGTCGCGGCGGGTGGCAAGCGTGATATACATATTCTCTTCTGTCTGCTGGATGGATGTACCATAGCGAGTGTTGAGCAACTGGAGATCGGCCGCTCCGGCTGTGTTGGTGCGGATGTGGTCGAGCACTTCCACAAACACGGCATCGGTTTGCCGGTACACTTTAGTGAGTTCGATGGAGACCAGTTCGATTTGGTTGAACACTCGGGCCGAGAAGAAATAGGGGGTGGGGTAGAAGCGGTTCAGGATTTCCCGTTCATCGCTTTTCACCACTGGTTCTAGCTGGAAGACATCTCCTACAAGCAGGAGTTGTTTGCCGCCGAAGGGTTCCCGGAGGTTGTGTGAATAGACCCGCAGGATGCGGTCAATGGCATCGATGATGTCGGCCCGCACCATGGATATCTCATCAATAATGACTAGCTCAATTTGCTCCAGTAGTTTGCGTTGGGGTTTGGTGTATTTGAAGAAGTCATGGATGCGGCCTCGCTGTAAGCTGAGGTTTGGGTCGTCGGGTAACAGAGGATAAAGGGGTAGTTTGAAGAAACTGTGCATTGTACTTCCTCCGGCATTGATGGCTGCAATGCCCGTGGGAGCCAGTACTACGTGTTTCTTCTTGGTGTGCTCGCAGACATAACGCAAAAAGGTAGACTTACCCGTGCCTGCTTTTCCGGTGAGAAAAACCGATTGACGGGTATATTGAATCAGGTTCAAGGCGTCTTGAAATTCAGCGTTATGGGTGTCTACGTGGCTCATATAATGTTTTTATTTTGAACAGACAAAGGTACATTTCTTTCGATAATTTTACCATAGGTAGCGGGAAGATTTTTCGGATTACTTGAAAGAAAACAACCCCTGCCGTATTAGGGACTGGCAGGGGTTGCTTTTGAAAAGGAATTTCATCTTTCAGCTGGCATTACATGAGGAATCCCAGCAGGATACCAGCCGCTACAGCCGAACCGATGACACCGGCCACATTCGGTCCCATGGCATGCATCAGCAGGTAATTGGTGGGGTCGTATTCCAACCCGAGTACCTGTGAGATGCGGGCTGAGTCGGGAACGGCAGATACGCCGGCATTACCGATGAGCGGATTGATTTTATTGTCTTTTTTCAAGAAGAGGTTGAAAATCTTCACGAAAATGACTCCGGAGGCTGTGGCGATGACAAACGACAGGGCGCCTAGCGCAAAAATCTTGATGGAGTCGAAGGTGAGGAACTCGGAGGCTTGGGTAGAAGCTCCCACGGTGAGTCCCAGCAGAATCGTAATAGTGTCAATCAGCGGACCGCTGGCCGTATTGGCCAATCGGCGAGTTACTCCACTTTCTTTCAGTAGGTTACCGAAGAAGAGCATGCCCAGCAACGGTAAACCGGACGGAACTAGAAAGCAGGTAAGCAGTAGACCGATGATGGGGAAAATCACCTTTTCGGTGTGTGACACTGCTCGGGGCGGTTTCATGCGGATGATGCGTTCTTTTTTCGTGGTGAGCAGACGCATGATGGGGGGCTGTATCACTGGTACCAAGGCCATGTATGAGTAGGCAGATACAGCTATGGCTCCCATGAGGTTGGGTGCTAACTTGGAAGAAAGGAAGATGGCTGTCGGTCCGTCAGCTCCACCGATGATGCCGATGGCTCCGGCCTGCATCGGATCGAATCCCATTTCAAGGGCTATCATGTAGGCACCGAAGATACCGAATTGGGCAGCTGCCCCTACCAGCATCAACTTGGGGTTGGATATCAAGGCCGAGAAGTCGGTCATGGCACCGATACCGAGGAAGATGAGCGGCGGATACCATCCCGAAGTCACTCCCTGGTATAGAATATTTAAAACAGAACCTTCTTCATAAATACCGACTTTCAGCCCGGCTTCCATGTTGAAAGGAATATTGCCGATGAGGATACCGAATCCGATAGGAATCAGCAGCATCGGCTCAAATTCCTTGGCTATCGCCAAGTAGATGAAGACTAACCCGAAAAATATCATTATCAGGTGTCCTACTGTAGCATTGGCAAAACCTGTATACGTCCAAAAGTCGGTGAGGTTGTTTCCAATAAAATCAATAAATTCTCTCATATAATACTAGTAAATTCTCATCATATAGAATCAATCGCTGTTCTTCTATATGATTATTCGATGATAATCAAATCGTTACCTTCGAGAACTGAATCTCCTTTATTTACGTTGATGGCAGTCACTATGCCGTCCTTGTCTGCATTGATGTTGTTTTCCATTTTCATAGCTTCAAGGATGATGACTGTTTGTCCTTTGCTGACGGTGTCGCCTACTTTCACTTTGATGTCGAGGATGACACCCGGAAGCGGAGACTTGACACCCGACTTGCCTGCGGTTGAAGCAGTGGAACGGGCAGGTTGCGCTACCGGAGTTGCAGGGGCAGCAGGCCGCGGAGTAACTACCGGCTTGGGAGCTGCTTTGGGTTGTTCTTCCATTTCTACCCGGTAGTGAGTGCTGTTCACTTCTACATCAGCAACGTTGTTCTCGATATTTCCGATGACCACTTTGTATGAGCGGCCATTGATTTTGTAATTATATTCTTTCATTGTTTCCTATTTCTTATACGTTTTACTTTCTGTTGGGGGTAACACGCAGGGTGTTGATTTTAGAACTCCAGGGAGAATAACTTCCTGGTTGACGCTTAATGGTCAGTACGGTATTTTCGATGTCATGCAGGTTCTGCATGTCGTGCAAGGCCATGGCAATGGCTGCATACACTTCGTCGGATACCTGAGAAGCGTCGCCCTGTGGTGAGGAAGTTTCTTGAGAAATGTCCGTTTTTCCCGGTACTCCTTCTTGTGCTTTTTTGATTTCTTGTGACATAGCTTTTCGTTGTATACCCATCTGCACAGCTATCTTTCCTACTATCTTGAAAGAGAAGAACAGCAGGATGAGTCCGCAGAACACTACACTCATGGCCGAAAGGGCCATGCCCACTCCCGTGGAGTCGTGTTCTTCAAACTTTTCCATTTTGGCATTGCTGTCTATCGTACGGTTGTTGGTACTCGGAGTAACGTACTTGTCGGCACTACCGCCTTTCACTTCCCACTGAGCTGTTCCGTCGCTGACACGTGCATACGACTGGTTGGCCGACAGGATACCGGCCGGTACTTCCACGCTGTCGATTAGTTTCCGGCCCGAATCATACAGTCCAATCCAGTTGGATTGGGAAGGATGGAGCGTGAAATTGGTGTGGAAGGTGCCCCGGTTGGGTCGGCCGTCGGCCCAAAATAAGGCATGCTGATGAGGTTTTACTACCGTCAGTACGTCCCCTTTGGGGATGAAATATGTAGCCGTGTCGCCCGGTTGGCTGCTCACTCTGAGCAGGCAGGCTGCCAAGTCGGCGCTACCATAGGATGTATTGAATATTTCAATCCATGCGCTATGGACACCATAGTCGTCTTGGAAGTTGCTTTGGTTATCAATCAGCACTTCGTTTAGAATCAGCTTGGAAGTTGATTCTTTTTCTCCGCAGGCCGACAATCCCAGTAACAGCAGCAAAGAAAGAAATAGTCCAAGATGGGGTTTATTCATAATTGGTTTCGTTTTTATTTAAACTGTAGTCAGATTACATTGCAACACGGTTGTGTAGGTGTGCAAGGTAATGTTATCATGTAAGTTTACAATGGAATGTTTCCATGTTTCTTAGCCGGATTCGTCAGTCTCTTAGTTTGCAGTTGTGACAGCGCACGGATGATGCGGAAGCGGGTGTTGCGCGGTTCAATCACATCGTCAATGTAGCCATACTTGGCTGCGTTGTAGGGATTGGCAAATAGTTTGGTGTATTCGGCTTCTTTCTCGGCAAGGAACTGGGCTGGGTTTTCGTGCTCTTTGGCTTCGCGGGCATACAGCACTTCCACTGCTCCGGCTCCACCCATTACGGCAATTTCGGCGGTGGGCCATGCGTAGTTCACGTCGCCGCGCAGCTGCTTACAGCTCATCACGATGTGTGAACCTCCGTACGACTTGCGCAGGGTGATGGTCACCTTGGGTACAGTAGCTTCACCGTAGGCATAGAGCAACTTGGCTCCGTGCAGGATGACACCATTATATTCTTGTCCCGTGCCCGGCAAGAAGCCCGGTACGTCTACCAAGGACACGATAGGAATGTTGAAGGCATCACAGAAGCGCACAAAGCGGGCTCCTTTGCGAGAAGCGTTGCTGTCGAGTACTCCGGCAAGGTATTTGGGTTGGTTGGCCACGATACCCACTGACTGTCCGTTGAAGCGGGCAAATCCGATGATGATGTTTTTGGCGTAGTCTTTCTGGATTTCGAGGAATTCTCCGTTGTCCACGATGGCTCCGATGACTTCATACATATCATAGGGCTTGGTGGGGCTGTCGGGAATGATTTCGTTCAGCGAATCTTCCAGGCGGTCCACCGGGTCGGTACATTCGGTATACGGAGCTTCTTCTAGGTTGTTTTGTGGAATGTAGCTCAGCAACTGGCGGATGAGAGCCAGTCCTTCTTCTTCTGTCTTAGCTGTGAAATGGGTAACGCCCGACTTGGTAGAGTGTACGCTGGCACCTCCGAGGTTTTCCTGCGTTACGTCTTCGCCTGTCACGGTCTTTACTACTTTCGGACCTGTGAGGAACATATAGGAAGTGCCTTCCATCATCAGGGTGAAGTCGGTCAGTGCCGGAGAATATACCGCTCCGCCGGCACATGGACCGAAGATGCCCGAGATTTGCGGAATCACACCCGAAGCCAGGATGTTGCGTTGGAAAATTTCAGCAAAGCCGGCCAGCGCATTGATACCTTCCTGGATACGGGCACCGCCTGAGTCGTTCAAGCCGATACAGGGAGCTCCCATCTTCATGGCTTGATCCATCACTTTACAGATTTTCAGAGCCATGGTTTCCGACAGCGAACCGGCAGACACCGTGAAGTCCTGTGCGAAAACATATACTAGCCGTCCGTCGATGGTGCCGCAACCGGTCACCACTCCGTCACCTGGATAATGTTTCTTGTCCATGCCGAAGTTGGTGCATCTGTGTTCTACAAACATATCCATTTCTTCGAAACTTCCTTCGTCCAACAGCATTGCCAAGCGTTCGCGTGCCGTATATTTCCCTTTATCATGTTGTTTTGCGATTGCTTTTTCACCGCCTCCGAGGCGTGCCACGGCACGGCGTTCAATCAGCTCCTTAATTTTGTCAAGTTGATTACTCATGAGTTTTTCTGGTATTTAAACGTTTTATGATTTGAGTTTTTCTGATATTTCAGTGTTCTTCCTAATGTTCGCAGAGTTCAGTCAGCACACCCAACGTGGATTTTGGGTGGAGGAAGGCAATGTTCAGGTTTTCTGCTCCCTTGCGGGGTGCTTTGTCGATGAGGCGGATTCCGGCTCCTTCGGCTTCGGCCAAGGCATTGGCTACGCCGTCTTCTACAGCAAATGCTACGTGGTGCACACCGGTTCCTTTATTTTCGATAAATTTAGCAATGGTACTTTCGGGACAAGTAGGCTCCAGTAGCTCGATTTTCGTGTTGCCTACCTTCAGGAAGGCCGTACGTACTTTTTGGTCTTCTACTGTTTCGATGTTATAACACTTTAAACCTAATATATTTTCGTAATATGGAAGGGCTTCTTCGATGCTTTTTACAGCAATGCCCAAGTGTTCAATGTGCGAAATCTTCATGTCTGTATTTTTTTGATTGGGTTAATTTATGCGCTTTTTCTGATATAAGCGCATACAAAGAAAAGTAATTCTTACTTAATAAAGAAATATTTCAGCATTTAAATAGATTTAAAAAACCGCATCGGTATCGATTTAGAAAGGCGGTAATTTATGAAATGCCGGAGAAAATGTGCTTTTTCAGGCGGAGGTGAAATGCGGTTAAATATAAAATTTTGTTAGCAGTTTGTTGAGCCACGGCCAACTGATGCGGAACCAGCGCCGGGTACTGCTCTGCTTTCCGCCGAAGCGGAGCACGAAGTCGCGGTAGCCGTGAGGACGGAACGGTAGTCCCACATCCATGAACTCCAGGTGGTTGTAGCCCCGTTCGCGGGCATCGGTCAGCGCCTTCCATACCGCCAACACGCCGGGATACTGCTTGGCATAGGTCTTGCGCATGCCCCCCGAGAACCACAGATAGGCATTGTTGCCGGAGTAGATGCACACGGATCCTCCGATGATTTTTTCCTTGTATTTCACCAGGAAAATTTTGGCCTGTTGTCCTTTGATGAGCATGCGGTGCATGTGGCGGAAGAAGTCGCGTGCCGGAAAATATCGCCGGATGCGTGAGGAATAGATGTGGTGAAGCATCTTTGAGAAACGACGTATTTCTTCATTTGTGTGGGCTTCGCTCACCACCGCTCCGTTTTGTAGCCCTTTCTTGATCTGCCTCAGGCGTGAGGAGCTGATTCTCTCTTCGAGGTCGTGCGGATGATGCAGTGAGTTGCGTACCCGCAACCAGTTGACTGGGAAGAACCCGTTGCTGCGGAAATAGCGGTAGCCGAACAGGGCATTGTTGAGGTTGCGGAATTCGATGAGAAAGCAGCTACGTGAGGCTTCCTGCGTGAGGTGTTCGAGCATTTCGCCAAACACTTCTTCCGCTTGTTCCTTGTCGGAAGCCAGAACGGGATCAAGTATTTCACATTCACTGTACACCATACAATGTCTCATCACCGAGGCGGGAAGCCATCGCTTTGTCTTGCGGATGGCAGCCAGCAGACGCGCCACCGGTCGTCCGTTGGCACTAGCCACAATCAGGATAGGTGCATACCCTGGAGTTGCTTCGTAAATTTGAAACAGTTCTTTGGAATGAAATGTGTTGGTGCCCTGCAAATCAGGGATATCTTCTCCTTTGTAATATGTAGTCAGTTTTAGCAGCATCGGCATTCATTCAAAAAGTTAACCAGTATCGGTATCTGTCTGTTCGTTTCAGCAACATCGCCCCACAAAGATATATTTTTATTTTCTATTACGCTTGGTTTACTCTATCTTTGCATAAGTTAATTAAATGAAACTGCAGAATATGGAAAATTTCAGTGACTTGATAAAGAATCGTCGCAGTATGCGTAAGTTTACCGGTGAAGAGCTCACTCAGGATGAAGTTGTGGCGCTGATGAAAGCGGCCCTGATGTCGCCTTCGTCTAAGCGGAGCAACTGCTGGCAGTTTGTGCTCGTGGACGATAAGGAATTATTGAAAGACTTGGCTCATTGTAAGGAGGCCGGTTCGGCTTTTTTGGCAGATGCCGCATTGGCAGTGGTAGTGGTGGCCGACCCGCTGGTGAGTGATGTGTGGGTGGAGGATGCCTCTATTGCTTCGCTGATGGTACAACTTCAAGCGGAGGACTTGGGATTGGGCAGTTGCTGGGTGCAGATTCGCGAGCGGTTCACAGCCACTGGAATGCCGTCTAATGAATTCGTACACGGTCTGTTGAATCTTCCTCTTCAGCTTCAGGTGCTTTCGATTATAGCCTTGGGGCACAAGGGGATGGATCGCAAACCATTTGACGAAGTGCATTTACAATGGGAAAAAATTCACATTAACAAATACGGAGGACAGGGATGAACAGAAGTATTGAAGATACACCTATTGTGTTTATAGGTGCAGGCAATCTGGCTACGAACTTGGCTAAGGCGCTTTATCGCAAGGGATTCCGCATTGTGCAGATATTTAGCCGTACGGAAGAATCGGCCCGCAGTCTGGCTCAGCAGGTGGAGGCTGACTATACCACCGACTTAAAAGAACTGACGGATGATGCCAAACTTTATATCGTTTCTCTGAAGGATGCGGCGTTTGTTGAACTATTGCCGCAGATTGCGGAAAGAAAGGAGCATGCTTTGCTGGTGCATACGGCTGGTAGTATTCCCATGAGTGTGTGGGAAGGGTATACGCAGCGTTACGGTGTGTTTTATCCCATGCAGACGTTCAGTAAGCAGCGGGAAGTAAAATTTGACGAGATACCCTTTTTTATCGAGGCTAAGACAGCGGAAGATGTGGCTTTGCTGAAGGCCATTGCTGCTACACTGTCCGACCATGTGTATGAGGCTTCGTCCGAACAGCGGAAGAGTCTGCATTTGGCAGCGGTGTTTATCTGTAACTTCACCAATCACATGTATGCACTGGCGGCAGATTTGCTTGAGAAATACCAGCTCCCTTTTCATGTGATGCTTCCGTTAATTGATGAAACGGCGCGAAAGGTGCATGAACTAGCCCCGCGTGATGCGCAGACCGGACCGGCGGTGCGCTATGATAAAAATGTGATTGAAAACCATCTTGATATGCTAGCCGATTTTCCGGCGTTACAGGAAATTTATAAATTAATGAGTAAGAGTATTCATGAGCACCATCAATTATGATTTGACGCGCATCAAGGCGCTGGCGTTTGATGTGGACGGAGTGTTGAGTTCCACGGTGATTCCCTTGCATCCTTCGGGCGAACCGATGCGTACGGTGAACATTAAGGACGGGTATGCCATTCAGCTGGCAGTGAAAAAAGGACTGCATATTGCCATCATTACCGGAGGTAAGACGGAGGCGGTGCGTATTCGTTTCGAGGGGCTGGGTGTGAAGGACCTTTACATGGGATCGGCCGTGAAGATTCACGATTACCGGGATTTCCGGGATAAGCATGGCTTGCGGGATGAGGAGATTCTGTATATGGGGGATGATGTGCCCGATATGGAAGTGATGCGTGCCTGCGGCTTGCCCTGCTGTCCGAAGGATGCTGTGCCCGAGGTGAAGGCGGTGTCGCGCTACATCTCTTATGCCGACGGTGGCTGCGGCTGCGGACGGGATGTGGTGGAACAGGTGCTGAAGGCGCATGGCTTGTGGATGGCGCAGGATGCTTTCGGCTGGTGATGAGGATGTAGCTTGAAAGTGCATGAGAAGGTACTGGGTGTAGAAAATAGCTAAACAAATAGGAATAATGCTTGACAATTTAAAGAAATATCAGATTATATTGGCTTCCAACTCTCCGCGCAGAAAGGAACTGATGTCGGGGCTGGGAGTGGATTATGTGGTGAAGACTTTGCCCGATGTGGATGAATCGTATCCCGACACGCTGCAAGGGGGAGACATTCCGGAGTTTATTGCCTGTAAGAAGGCGGGTGCGTATCGCTCTATCCTTCAGCCCGGCGAACTGCTGATTACGGCTGATACGATTGTGTGGCTGGATGGCAAGGTGCTGGGTAAGCCTCGGGGCAGAGAGGGGGCAGTGGAGATGCTCCGGGCGCTTTCTGGCAAGAAGCATCAGGTGTTTACCGGCGTCTGTCTGACTACGACCGAATGGCAGAAGAGTTTTACGGCTGCTTCGGATGTGCTGTTCGATGAGCTGACGGATGAGGAGATTGCCTATTATGTGGATCACTATCAGCCGATGGATAAGGCCGGTGCTTATGGTGTGCAGGAATGGATTGGTTATATCGGTGTTCATTCCATTTCTGGCAGTTTCTACAATATCATGGGACTGCCTATTCAGAAGCTGTATAAGGTGTTGAAGATGCTGTAGCCTTTCGCATTGTGCACTGAATACCGAATTTGAATTTAGAAATTGTTCATATAGCCTTTCATGTATGCCATGCGGACATATTTTTGATGTAAAAGGATATTCATAAAAATCTCTTTTGGTTTCTTCGCTATGTTACAAAATCAAAACCATCTCAACAGCGCACTGCTAAGCGCCAGCGAGACGTTCGTTCACGAAACGAGCTTGTTTAACTCATCTGTTAATCCCTACGCCTATTTCTCGGGTATGGATATTGACCTGCAGGACTACACCATCCGTTATCAGCGCCAGCCTCGCAAGAACGGCGTGGCCATCACGGGCACATTCAACATCAGCGGAATCTTGTACACAGCCGGAGCGGCCGACATGTCTGGCCTATTGGCTGATGTGCTGGGACGCTATCATGCAAAGGTGGCTTATCAGCAGTGAAGCCAAGAACGCAAGATGGTGTGGAACACGATGGCATTCATAGAATGGCATCCGGATGCGATTGTGCTGCCGGCATACTTGTCGTGATTAAAGAATCTCTTGTATATAGAAAAAGTCCCGTTCCTTGACAGGTTCGGGACTTTTTGTAAAGATTAAAAAAGTGTGCGCAATATGTAGCATGACCGACAATCTCTCTGAGCAGTGATGCCAGAGGAGCAGATATTGGGACCACAATCGGTTCCGGCTTCCGGTTCTTGAGCTTCATGCGGAAATAAGTGAATGACGTGTCGCTGAACTGCTCCAGCTGGAGACGCTTGACATCACCGATATGGAGTGAACTAAAGCACATGAACAGAAAAAACTCCAGTGTTTTGTGCAGCTTATATTCGAGCCGGCCATGCCGGTACAAGTCTACCAGTGTTTCCAGTTCTTCTTCTATCAGGTAGACACAGTTCGTTTTTATCTTCCAGATCATCCATTCGTCAAACGGATTTTCGTCCATGTAACCGTCCTTGTATGCCATGCGGACATATTTTTTGAGGACGGCCATGTTTTTGTATGCTGTGTTATCATTATTGTCTAGCTCCTTGCGCAGATAGAGGTAGTAATCATCCAGCCACTCCTTGTTGATATCGTCAAATGTGAGGTTGGGCGCATAGACCCGCATCTTGCTGATGACGCTCATGTGTGTGCATCGTACTCAGTTTTATGCGTACGGAAGTCTTCTTCATGGCAGCGGTCACATAGTCGTAAAAGGTGCAGAAGTCTTTTGGACGGTGGTAGGCCCGAAAAAAGAGATTCCGTGTGATCTTTTTGTCTCGCAGTCTGTACTTGACGAAGACATCATTGATGCGGGACAGTATATGCTCGAGTACCAGGTTCTTGTCTTTTGCGTTCTTATCGCCAGAAGTGATGGCACTTTTTTTCTCATTCCAGTTTTTTGCTTCGACTTCAAGTTTCGTCGAAAAGTTTACTTTTTTGCGTGCTATATAAAAACTAACCCACAAAATTCCATTTTGTGAGTTTTTTGGGTACGTTCTAAGGTAAATCTTTACATTAATCATGGGCAACAATCGGGTCAAAAAATGTCGATTTTCAGTGACCGGTCTACAAGCGCACAGTTTTATTTAGAATCGGTAAAGGGGGTAAGTAATTGGGTATCAATAAACGACAAAAGCTCCGCCTTTTTATAGGCAGAGCTTTTTTGCTATTTGGAGGTTCCTGGCGGATTCGAACCGCCGTACACGGTTTTGCAGACCGCTGACTAAGCCACTCATCCAAGGAACCATTGTTTCTCGATTGCGTTTGCAAAGGTACAACAATTTTTTAAATCTCCAACTATTTATAGTGTTTTTTTCTTCATTATTTCGTCATTTCCCTTTTTCCTTTGTTTATTCTCTCCGCTTTTGTTTTGCTTTTGAATTATCATAGTTTTTAATTCACAGCTACTTACACAGCTTTCGCAAGGATTTTCTTTTTTTTCTGTTCGATAGAAAAAAAGATAGATTTCATACAGTATACGCCCCAGGCAAAGGGCTATGGTAATGCCTACCATCCATTCTTGCCAGTTACTCATAGTAGTAATCCTCCTATCTGATAAACGGTGAAGGCCACTAGCCATGCCAGTGCGGTGGTGTAGCAGGCTGTGAACAGCGCCCACTTCCAGCTGCCCGACTCTTGTTTGATAGCTGCAAGGGTGGCTACGCAGGGAAAATAAATTAAAGCAAAGAGCATGTAGCAGAAAGCCACCAAGGGAGTGATGGGGATGCGTTCGGCCAGGTTGGCTTCACTGGCATTTGAATCGTTGGCATAGAGTACGCCTAGGGTGCTTACCACCAGTTCCTTGGCTCCTACTCCTGAAATGAGTCCGATGCCCAGTTTCCAATCGAACCCAAGGGGGGCAATGGCTGGTTCAATGGATTTACCCAACTGTCCGATGTATGAGTTCTCCTGTTGTTCGGTCATCGTCTGATAGCTGTCGTTCTGTGGATAATAACCTAAGAACCAAATGAGTATAGAGGCTATCATGATGACGCCTCCCATCTTTTTCAGATACTGTACACCTTTTTCCCATGTGTGGCGGAAGATAGATTTGGCTGTCGGCATTCGGTAGGGGGGGAGTTCCATGACAAACGGCGTATCGTCTCCTTTGATTAGAAATTTACTGAACAGTCTTGCCAGCAACACAGCAAGAAGGATGCCCGTGGCATAGATAATAAGTAGCACGAGGCTGGCGTTGTGGGGGAAGAAGGCTCCTACTAGGAGGAGATAGATGGGTAGACGCGCACTGCAGGACATCAGCGGGTTCACCAGCATGGTGATAAGGCGGCTTTTCCTGTTTTCGATGGTGCGCGAAGCCATGATGGCTGGTACGTTGCATCCAAAGCCCATAATCAGTGGAATGAACGACTTGCCGTGCAATCCCATCTTATGCATGATTTTATCCATGATGAAGGCGGCTCTAGCCATGTAGCCTGAGTCTTCCATCAGTGAGATGCAGAAGTAGAGTATCAAGATGTTGGGGAGAAACACGATGATACCGCCTACACCGCCGATGATACCATCAACAATCATGTCCTTCAGTGGGCCTTCGGGCATGTTGCTGTGTACCAAATTGCCGATTTGTTCCACCAGCCATTCAATTCCCTGCATTGGGTATTTTCCCAGCACGAAGGTTCCCTCAAACATGAGATACATGAAGAGGAAGAAGATGGGGTAGCCCCAAATACGGTGAGTCACAATGGCATCCAGTACTTTGGTCGTTTGTTCTTGCTCCATGTGATTGTCTGTAAATGTTTCTTTCAGGGCTCCGCTGATGAAGCCGTATTTGGCATCGGTGATGACTGATTCACAGTCTTCGTCGAGTGTGTCGTGGATGCGTCGGGACATTTTATCGCGGATGCTGAAGATGGCTTCGGCATTGGGTAATGTCTGTACAAAGCGGGCAATGTCTGTATCGTTCTCCAACAGCTTGATTGACAGGAATCGGGTGGAGTATTTGTGGCGGATGGTTTCGTTTTTCGACACTTCTTCTTTCACGGCATCAATCGCTTTTTCGAGGTCGGGACCGTGATTGATGTGGATGTGGCGGAACACACGGGCCGTCTGCTTATGTTCACGCACATAGTCTTCCATATGTTCCTCTTCGTGGTGCTTGCGGTTTTCCAGTGATTCGTGCCATTCGGTGAGGTCTTTCAGTACTTCCGGATTCATCCGTCCGTCGCGGTCGAAAAAGTCGACTCCTTCGTAGAGATTGATGACTACATGAAACAGTGTGTCCAGTCCGCGGTTGTTCCGGGTCACGGTGGGTATCATAGGTACTCCGAAGAGCTTACTCAGCAACTTGTGGTTCAAGGTGTTTCCGCTGGCCTCCAGTTCGTCATATATATTCAGAGCTACTACCATGCGCACATTCATGTCAATCAACTGTGTGGTGAGATACAGGTTGCGTTCCAGATTGGAAGAGTCCACTACGTTGATAATCACGTCGGGCGTTTCGTTGATGATGTGGCGGCGTACGTATATTTCTTCGGGAGTATAAGCCGAGAGAGAGTAGGTGCCCGGTAGGTCGACAATTTTGAAGTGGTAGCCTTCGAAATCGAAATAGCCTTCTTTGGCATCTACTGTCACTCCGCTGTAATTGCCCACATGCTCGTGAGCTCCTGATGCGAGGTTGAATAGCGACGTCTTGCCGCAGTTGGGGTTTCCTACCAATGCTACGTTGATGGTACGTCGTTTGCCTTTGGCCAGACGCTTCATTTGCTCTTCATTCACTGAGATGTCTTCGGGCAGACCTTCGTGGTAAACGGTCTGTCCGGTCAGTTTCTTGGCTTCTTCTTCACTGACTACTTCTATCATCTCTGCTTCTTGGCGGCGAAGGGAAATTTCATATCCCACTACCTTATATTTTATGGGGTCTCTTAGCGGAGCGTTTAGTAAAACTTCTACTGTTTTGCCTTTGATAAATCCCATCTCCACAATCCGTTTACGAAATCCTCCGTGTCCTAATACCTTTACAATGACACCCTTTTCGCCTGTTTTCAATTCGGACAAACGCATACTATTCAAAATTTTCGGCAAATATAATTCATAACTTTTTAGCATGCAAATTATTTAGATTGTTTTTAAATAACGAATCGGGAATCGGGAAAAATCAAGAAATTGCCAGATGCGGAGAGAAAAGGTTATCTTTGCACGATGGGATGAAATCCTTTTTTTTCGTGTGAGGTAGCAGCGAATGTTTTTGCATGGAAAAAGGAAAGCATCATGGTAATGAAGAACGGTGGTGTTTTTAATAGAATCAAATGGAAGAGCGAGTTAAAAAATTTATAGAAAGGGAGCAACTGTTGCAGCCGGATGCGAAAGTGTTGGTAGCTTTGAGTGGTGGAGCTGATTCGGTGGCTTTGTTGTGTGTGTTGCATCGGGTTGGTTATTCTCTGGAGGCGGCACATTGTAATTTCCATCTGCGCGGTGAAGAGTCCGACAGGGATGAGCGTTTTGTGCGTGGACTGTGTCAGCGGCTGGGTATCTGTCTTCATACGGTAGATTTTGAAACTGTTGGGTATGCTGCAGCCCATCATGTATCTATTGAAATGGCTGCCAGAGAGTTGCGTTATGACTGGTTTGAGAAGCTGAGGCTGGAGATCGGGGCTGAGATAGTGGCTGTGGCCCATCATCAAGACGATAGTGTGGAAACGTTGTTGCTGAATCTGATTCGGGGTACGGGCATTGCTGGTCTTCTAGGTATCCGTCCGCGTAACGGATGTATTGTGCGTCCACTGCTGTGCGTCAGCCGGGAGGAAATCCTGCATTATCTCCAGACAATCGGTCAGGATTATGTGACCGACAGCACCAATTTGGAGGATGAGTTTACACGCAATAAAATTCGTCTGCATCTGCTTCCGTTCATGCAAACGATGAATCCTTCGGTTAAGAAGGAATTGATGGAAATGAGCAATTATCTCAGTGATGTCTTTGCTATTTATAATAAGTATATGAAGGAAGCAAAGGTGCGTATGATGACGGAGAAGGGGATACAGATAGCCGAATTGCTGAAGGAGCCGGCACCGGAAACTTTTTTGTTTGAAGTGCTGCATCCGCTAGGTTTTAATTCTGCACAGATAAAGGATATTTTACGTTCTGTAGCAGGACAGCCAGGCAAGTTTTTCTGTAGCAGGGATTGGCGTGTGATCAGAGACCGGGATTATTTGCTGGTGGAACCGTTGCCGGTAGATGGGGCTGATGAGCCGCCTTTCCAGTTGCGGAGGAAAGAACAGGAGTACACGGCTGATTTTCAGATTCCGCGTCAGAAAAACGTGGCTTGTTTTGATGCAGACAAACTAGAGGGAGAGGTGTGTTGCCGGAAATGGCAGACTGGCGATGAGTTTGTACCCTTCGGTATGAGAGGCAGGAAAAAAGTAAGCGATTATCTGACCGACCGTAAATTTTCACTCAGTCAAAAAGAACAGCAGTGGGTGCTGTGCTGCGGCAATAGCATAGCGTGGCTGGTGGGCGAGCGGACTGACAATCGCTTCCGGATAGATGAAAACACTCGGCGGGTGGTGATTTATGAAATTGTTTGAATGGCCATCATAGATACACCGTCAATTATTTGCTACAGGATTGTTTGAGGCTTTTTTTGTTTTTTGAAGCAATCGGACAGCAGGGCTGCAAAAGGGGTATCGTATACTCTGTTTTTTTGCGGGCAGATCTTCACGCAGGCGCAGCATTTGATACACTTGTTTTCGTCGGTATGCAGTTCGTCTCCCAAGGTGATGGCACCGGTGGGACAAGCCTTGGCACAAGCTCCACAATGTGTACAGGTTTCCTCGTCTTTTAACCACGGGGTGTGGGGCAGGGGAGTGTTGCTTTTTCGTAGCTTGACTACCTTTCTCAAGAAGCGGAGCAGGGGGAAAAGGGGTTGCTTGGGGCGCTGGATGGCACGCACATCAACGGCATACAGGTTGTCGGCCTGTGTTGCTTTTTCTATTTTTTCTTGTATCTGTGCTCCGAATGTCTTTGCAAAATCCAGGTCGTGGCTGTCGGGGCGGCCGGCAGCGATGGGGTACGACTCGTTGCTGTAGGAGTGTTCGCCGATAAAGGTGGCTCCCGCAATCACTTTCAGACCCTGTTTCATAGCCCACGCATCCAGTTCTATCAGTGCTTTTTCATATGCACGGTTGCCGTAAACTACCGTGAGAACCGTGGGTGAATTGGTTCCTTTGATAGATTGTAAGCGTTTTATAGCTAGTGGCGCTACGTGTCCTCCGTAGACCGGAACGGCAATGATGGTGAGTGCAGTTGCCGGAATCACTGTGTCGGCTACTGCTTGACGGGTAATATCGATGGGGATTACTTTTTTTATGCCAGTTCCCCGAACAATCGCCTCCGCAATTTGTTTAGAGGTATGTGTAGGCGAGAAATAAATTACATAAGTTTCATTAATAGTCATAATCTTTTTCTTTAATGAAGCAAAGATACGCTTTTGAATGGAAAAAAATGATTGATTGTTTATGAAACCATAAAAAAAACATTATCTTTGTCGCCGTTGATACATTCTACAGTTCAACGCAACATATCCCAAATTCATATTAAAAGAAATAAATTAGCTCACAAAAGTAGTAGCTATAGGCTGTAATCAGATAGCCCGAATTCTGCTAAAAAATTAATAACTTACCATATTATATGTATAATATCATTCAACTAAACGACAAAGAATTGTCGGAACTTCAATCTATAGCCAAAGAGTTAGGCATCAAAAAGGCAGACTCCTTTAAGAAGGAAGACCTCGTTTACAAGATACTCGATGAACAGGCAATCGTAGGAGCTACCAAAAAAGTGGCTGCAGAAAAACTCAAAGAAGAAAGAAAGGAAGACAAAAAGAAGCGCTCTCGCACTACTTCTGCTAAGAAAGAAGAGAAAGCGGCTTCTGCTATGAAAGAAGAAGCGGTTACAAAAGAGATTGCTGCTCCGGCAAAGGCTAAACAGGAATCGAAAGTAGAAACGAAGGAGGAAACTGCTGGCTCTGATGAAGAAGCTGCTCCGAAGCGCAAGGTGGGACGTCCACGTAAGACTGCTTCGGCAAAGAAAGAGGCCGAAAACGGCAAATCGGCAGTTCAGGAGAAAACTGCTGATGAGGCTGTAAACCCAGTTGATCCTCAAAAAGAAGCTGAACTCGCTGCTAAGAATGAGGAAAGAAATGCGGCTACAAGTCAGTTGGAAGAAGTTGTTCCAGTAGTTGCAGATAAAAAGAAAAAAGAAACACGGGTAGCGGATAGTGAAAATGCACTCCTGGCTACAATGGATGAAGATGAATTCATTCCTATCGAGGATTTACCTTCAGAAAAAGTGGAACTTCCTTCAGAACTGTTTGGAAAGTTTGAAGCTACCAAGGTGGAACCTGTAAATCCCAATAGCGGTATTGCTTCTCAATCTCAACAACCAGTTCATCAGCCTCGTCCGCGCATTGTTCGTCCGCGCGACAACAACGCTGCCAACAACTCTAACAACAATAATAACGGCAGCAATATTAATAACTCCAATTTCCAACGGAATAACAGTCAGAACCAGCAGCGTTCGGTCATGACGCGCAACAATAACAATAATAATAATCCGTCGAACAATGTCGGAGATAATGTGCAAGGTCAGCAGGAACGTAAAGTTCCCGAGCGTGAAAAGGCTTATGAGTTTGACGATATCCTAAGTGGTGTAGGTGTGTTGGAAATTATGCAGGATGGATATGGATTCTTGCGTTCTTCTGATTATAATTACCTTTCTTCTCCCGATGATATCTATGTGTCTCAGTCACAGATTAAGCTGTTCGGATTGAAGACAGGGGATGTGGTAGAAGGTGTAATTCGTCCGCCGAAGGAAGGAGAAAAATATTTTCCGCTTGTAAAGGTATCTAAAATCAACGGTCGTGATGCTGCTTTTGTGCGCGACCGCGTTCCTTTCGAACATCTCACTCCTTTGTTCCCTGATGAGAAATTTAAACTTTGCAAAGGCGGTTATTCAGATAGTTTGTCTGTTCGTATTGTCGACCTCTTTGCTCCTATCGGTAAAGGTCAGCGCGCGCTGATTGTGGCTCAGCCCAAGACCGGTAAGACTATCTTGATGAAGGATATTGCCAATGCCATTGCAGCCAACCATCCTGAAGTGTATATGATTATGCTTTTGATTGATGAGCGTCCGGAAGAAGTAACTGACATGGCTCGTAGTGTGAATGCCGAAGTGATTGCTTCTACGTTCGACGAACCGGCTGAGCGCCATGTGAAGATTGCCGGTATTGTGTTGGAAAAAGCTAAACGCTTGGTGGAATGTGGACACGATGTAGTAATTTTCCTCGATTCTATTACGCGTCTGGCCCGTGCATACAATACAGTTTCTCCGGCTTCCGGTAAGGTACTATCGGGTGGTGTGGATGCCAATGCACTGCACAAGCCTAAACGTTTCTTTGGTGCGGCACGTAATATTGAGAACGGCGGCTCGCTTACTATCATTGCTACTGCTTTGATTGATACGGGTTCGAAGATGGATGAGGTTATTTTTGAAGAGTTTAAGGGTACGGGTAACATGGAGTTGCAACTCGACCGCAACTTGTCCAACAAACGTATCTTCCCAGCGGTTAATATTACTGCATCCAGCACACGTCGGGACGACTTGTTGCTCGACAAAACTACACTCGATCGTATGTGGATTCTGCGTAAGTACTTGGCTGATATGAATCCTATTGAGGCGATGGATTTCGTGAAAGACCATCTGGAAAAGACGAAAGATAATGATGAATTCTTGATGAGCATGAATTCTTGACGGTCATGAATTCTTTATAAGCAATCTGTTGAAGATGCACGTTTGTGTAGTTTATGCAGATTGTATGATAGAAAAACAAACGGTGTATCAGTCGCCTCTTCTGAAAGCGGTTGATGCGCCGTTTGCTTTTTTCTGAAGATGATTCTTCTATTTGAAGAAGAATCCTTTTTTTTTCTTATTTTTGTTCGCAATTAACTTTACTTTATTCTATCGTAACATGAAAACCTTTTATCCTTTCATGGGGCTGGCTCTTTGTGGTGTAGCAGTCCAGGCTCAAGAAAAGCCGAACTTTCTGATTATTCAATGTGACCATCTCACACAGCGTGTGGTCGGAGCATACGGACATACAAAAGGTTGCACCGACCCGATTGATGAAGTGGCTTCCAGGGGAGTTATCTTTTCCAAAGCGTATGTAGGATGTCCGCTGAGTCAGCCGTCACGTGCAGCTTTGTGGAGCGGTTTGATGCCTCACCAGACAAACGTGCGTTCCAACTCTGCGGAACCTACCAATCAGCCGCTGCCCAGTCATGTTCCTACTTTGGGAAGTGTATTTTCGGAGAATGGTTATGAGGCGGTGCATTTCGGTAAGACGCATGATATGGGTGCATTGAGAGGATTTAAACATAAAGAACCTGTGGCCAAACCGTTTACCGATCCGGAATTTCCAGTCAACAACGACAGTTTTCTTGATGTAGGTACGTGTGAAGATGCCGTGGCTTATTTGAGCAATCCGCCGCAGCAGCCTTTTATTTGTGTGGTCGATTTCCAAAATCCTCACAATATCTGCGGTTTCGTGGGTGCCAATGAGGGCAAGCAGGAGCTGTCGTTCAAGGGAGAATTACCACCCTTGCCGGACAATTTTGACGTGGAAGACTGGAGTAATTTGCCCGTGCCGGTGCAGTATATTTGCTGTACGCATCGCCGTATGACACAGGCTTCTCATTGGACAGACGAGCAGTATCGGTTGTATATCGCTGCTTTCCAGCACTACACCAAGATGGTGTCTAAGCAGATTACGCAGGTGCTCGATGCACTCTATTCCACTTCTGTTGGCAAAAATACGATTATTGTTTTCATGGCCGATCATGGCGACGGTATGGCATCCCACCGCATGGTGACTAAGCATATCAGTTTTTATGATGAGCTGACCAACATT
>AMCI01003425.1_pt1 | contig 29607 bp, 18 predicted proteins | sample 419838 | NCBI WGS metagenome assembly AMCI01 (sample SAMN01090643, study PRJNA158313) | gut metagenome
AGGGTACCTATGAAGGCACTTTGTTCCATCGTGTTATTAAGGATTTTATGATCCAGGCTGGTGATCCCGAATCTAAGAATGCACCGAAGGGTAAAATGTTGGGTGCAGGGGATGTAGGTTATACAGTGCCTGCAGAGTTTGTTTATCCTAAGTTTTTTCACAAAAAGGGAGCTTTGTCAGCAGCCCGTCAGGGGGACGCAGTGAATCCTAAGAAAGAATCTTCAGGTTGCCAGTTCTATATTGTGACGGGTAAGGTGTATAATGATTCTACTTTGCTTCAAATGGAATGTCAGATGAATCAAAATAAAGTGAACTTGATTTTCAATGAACTGGTTAAAAAGTACATGAAGGAAATTTATAAGATGCGTAAGGCCAATGATGAAGATGGTTTGTATGATTTGCAGGAAAAGTTAGTTTCTCAGGCGCAGGAATTGGCTGCTAAAGAACCAGAGTTTCGCTTCACTCCAGAACAAATAGAGGCATATACAACAGTGGGAGGTACTCCTCATCTAGATGGTGAATATACTGTATTCGGTGAAGTGGTTGAAGGTATGGATGTAGTGGATAAAATCCAGCAAGTAAAGACGGATCGCAATGATCGTCCGGAAGAAGATGTGAAAATTATTAAGGCGACAATTCTTGAATAAGTAATCATGAAAATTAACAGGTATATTCTTGATAATGGCCTGCGACTAGTTCATTCGCAGGATGAGAGTACTCAGATGATAGCTTTGAATATCTTATATAATGTAGGAGCTCGTGATGAGCACCCTGAACATACTGGTTTTGCTCATTTGTTTGAGCATCTCATGTTCGGAGGATCGGTGAACATCCCCGATTATGATATTCCGCTTCAACTTGCGGGAGGAGAGAATAATGCCTGGACTAATAATGACATTACAAATTATTACCTTACGGTGCCTTATCAGAATGTGGAAACAGCTTTTTGGTTGGAGTCCGATCGTATGTTGAGCCTTGATTTTAACAAGCGTAGTTTGGAAGTGCAGCGTGGGGTTGTGATGGAAGAATTTAAGCAACGTTGTCTGAATCAGCCTTATGGAGATGTATCTCATCTTCTCCGTCCGTTGGCTTATCAGACGCATCCTTATCAATGGCCTACGATAGGAAAAGATTTATCACATATTGCCAATGCGACATTGGAAGAGGTGAAAGACTTCTTTTTCCGTTTTTATGCTCCCAATAATGCAATTATTGCTGTCACGGGGCATATTTCCTTCGAAGATGCTGTTCGACTCACTGAAAAGTGGTTTGGACCGATTCCTCGCCGGGAGGTTCCGGTGAGGAATTTGCCGGTAGAGCAAGAGCAAATAGAAGAACGGCGGTTACTCGTTGAACGGAATGTTCCTTTGGATGCTTTGTTTATAGCATTTCACATGTGTGATCATTTTCATCCAAACTATTATGCTTATGATATATTGTCGGATATCTTGAGCAATGGTCGCTCCAGTCGTTTGAATCAGCGTTTAGTACAAGAAAAACAACTTTTTTCCACCCTTGATGCCTATATTTCAGGAACAATAGATGCTGGTTTGTTCCATATAGCTGGTAAGCCGGCTGCTGGTGTATCACTGGAAAGGGCTGAAAAAGCAGTATGGGATGAACTTGTGTTGTTGAAGCAGGAGTTTGTTGGAAATCAAGAACTCGAGAAGGTAAAGAACAAGTTTGAATCTACTCAGATTTTTGCCAACATCAACTATTTGAACGTAGCTACCAATTTGGCTTGGTTCGAACTGCTGGGTAGAGCCGAAGATATGGAGACTGAAGTGAAACGTTATCGTTCAGTGACTGTAGAGCAATTGCAACAAGTGGCACAGACTGCTTTCCGAAAGGAGAATGGCGTGGTTCTTTATTATAAAAGTAAATAATGATAAGCACACAATTGAGCCGATTTTTTGATACATATAAAAATCATTATAAGGCACTCGTTTTTTTAGGATTACCTATTGTGATAGGACAGATAGGAGTTATCATATTTGGTTTTGCAGATACTTTGATGATTGGTCATCACAGTACGGCTGAACTGGGTGTCGCTTTTTTTGTGAATAATTTATTTAATCTGGCTATTATTTTCAGTACGGGTTTCTCGTATGGTTTGACACCCATAGTGGGTGGCTTATTTGGAACCGGTCAATATGAATCTGCCGGTCAGGCGTTGCGCAACAGTTTGCTGGCTAATTCATTGGTGGCTTTTCTGATTATGTTGTGTATGTCGGTGCTTTATTGGAATGTGGAATCGTTGGGACAACTTGAAGAACTCATTCCTATCATCAAGCCTTACAATCTGGGTACCATTGCATTGGCTTTCCACCAGGTGATGCTGGTTATCTCTCAATTTACTTTTATGATGTATTATGGCGTGGGAGTCGCTGTTGCGGTGCGGGTAAGTAATTTTAACGGACAGCATGATATTGTCAATGTGCGCCGTGCGGCCTGTGCCGGTTTCCACAAGATGATGGCTTTGGGTGTGGTGCTTTCGTTTATTGTATTTCTTTTTTGTAATCAGCTTGGTTACTGGTTTAACGATAACCCGGAAGTGGTAATCATGGTGACTTCACTTATTGTGCTGTTTTTAATCTATCAGTTTGGTGACGGATTGCAAATAATGTTTGCCAATACTTTGCGAGGAATATCTGATGTGAAACCGATGATGTTCATTGCTTTTATCGCCTATTTCATGATATCACTTCCTGTTGGTTATTTGTGCGGCTTTGTGTTTGATTGGGGGAATTGTCGGTGTCTGGATGGCATTTCCTTTCGGGTTGACCAGTGCAGGATGGATGCTCTGGTGGCGTTTCCATTTGATGACTAAGTCAGTATCTTTTTATTAAGCAGACAATTATGGCTTCCTATCGTATTACCCAACTGAAAGTGACCATTGGTTATATCTTGTTGCTTGCTGTTTTCCTCTTTTCTCTGCTGTTTGTACATAGGGAAATGGAAACTTTATCGGCTGTAGATGACCAGCAGAATTTACGTACGGACAGTCTGCTGGCTTTGATTCATGAGAAAGACAAGAATACATTGCAGATGCTTCATTTCTTGAATGAGGCCAACGACAGTCTACTGTCTGCTTCGGAGGTGGAGGAGATTATACAGCAGGAACAGGACTCGGTAGCTGTTCTTCAGCGTGTGCAGCACCGGGTAATAACGAAACGTGACTCACTGCTGACGCCTAAGAAAAAGAAGCGCTTTTTCAAACGGTTGGCCGAAGCGTTCAATCCGTCCAAACAGGATAGTGCAGTGTTGGTCAATACTTCGTTGGAAGTGGCAACGGACACCATATTGGAGCCTACTTCATCTAAGGATTCTTTGCAGCGCAAACTTCGTACAGCGACGGCTGAGAAGCAGCTCCAGCGGCGTAAGACGATTCGACGCACTAGTACGAGGTATCAGCGGGTAAATCATCAGCTCACCGCACGAATGGATACTTTAATTAAGCGGTATGAAAAGAATATGTCGCTGCGTGCACATGAAGATGCGGTTCATCAGCAAGAAGTGCGGATGCGTTCGGCACGAGTCATTGCCAGTATTGCTATGGGGGCGGTTTTGCTGGCCGTTTTTTTCTTGGTCATTATTATTCGGGATATTTCTCGCAGCAATCGTTACCGTCGTGAATTGGAGCAGGCTAATCGGCGGGCTAGAGATTTGCTTGTAGCCCGTGAGAAACTGATGCTGGCTATTACGCATGATTTTAAGGCTCCTTTGGGGTCCATTATAGGATATACCGAACTCTTGTCTCGGTTGACGGATGATGAGCGGCAGCGTTTTTATTTGGATAATATGAAGAGTTCGTCGGAACATTTGCTGAAACTGGTCAGTGATTTGCTTGATTTCCACCGGCTCGATTTGAACAAGGCAGAGGTGAATCGGGTCACTTTCAATCCTTCACAGCTGTTTGAAGAGATACATGTCAGTTTCGAACCATTGACGGCTGCCAAAGGACTGGAATTGGACTGTAATGTGTCACCTGATTTGAACGACAGATATATAAGTGATCCGTTGCGCATACGGCAGATTGTCAACAACCTGCTTTCCAATGCGGTGAAGTTTACGCAGCAAGGAAAAATCGTTTTAAGTGTGACTTATGCTTCTTCTAAGGTGACTATTCGGGTGGAAGATACTGGGCAAGGTATGAAACCGGAGGACTGTGAGCGTATTTTTCAGGAGTTTACCCGCTTGTCGGGGGCTCAGGGTGAAGAAGGTTTCGGGCTGGGGTTGTCTATAGTGAAGAAGCTGATTGCCTTGCTTGAAGGAACCATTCGTGTAGATAGCCGCTTGGGAGAGGGCAGCTGCTTTACGGTGGTGCTGCCGCTTTATCCGGTGGGTCGCTCGGTGATGGAAAAACGGCAGGCGGATGAAATCGGGAAGGGGAGATGTGTGGAAGAGAAAGAACAGGTAGTGCCTGATTCTTCTATCCGCGTGCTGTTGATTGATGATGATAAAATCCAACTGACCCTTACGGCTGCCATGCTGAAGCAGTATCATATCGATGCTGTGTGCTGTGAGCAGCTGGATGAACTGATTGAACAGCTCCGTACATCGGATTTTAATCTTCTGCTGACTGATATCCAGATGCCGGCTATCAACGGGTTCGATCTAGTGAAGTTGCTGCGTGCGTCTTCCATACCGCAGGCTAAGTCGATTCCGATTATAGCAGTAACGGCTCGTAGCGAGATGGATATGGATGTACTGCAGGAGCATGGATTTGCAGGATGTCTGCATAAGCCGTTTACGGTGAAAGAACTTTTGCAGGTTGTGAGTGAAGGCCCGGTGGCTGCAGAAACGGTTCAGATAGGGCCAACGAAAAGGAAAGGAATCAACTTTTCTGCACTGACGGCCTATTCGGAGGAAGATGAAGAGGCGGCTTATTCCATCATCCTGACTTTCACAGAGGAAACGAAGAAAAGTGCCGCACGGCTGCAGCAGGCTTTGTCGGACAGGGATACGGAGAATATAGCATCAGTGGCTCATAAGTTGCTTCCGCTTTTTACGTTGATTGATGCCGCAGAGGTGATTCCTCTTTTGAAATATTTGGAATCTTGTAGAGGAAAGACTGTTTTTTCTGATGAGATTAGTCAAGCGGCATCGGATGCATTGGCCCTCGTGTCGGCTGTCATCTGTCAGGCAGAAAGTTATTTGTTGTCGATGAAAAAAGATGGTTAGACGGAAATCTGTACTTCCTTTGCTGCTTAAATCATCTTTCTTGGGCTTGCTCGGACTTTTTCTCAAAATTAATTGTTTACTTTGTATTACCTAAATCAGATTGATAGATATTACATGAAACGGAAATGGATACGGAGAATAAGCTGGGTCTTGTTTACTCCGGTAATACTTTTTGTCATTTTAATGATATTGCTTTATGTCCCTTCTGTGCAGAATTTTTTGCGTCGGGAGGTGACGGCTTTTGCCTCTGAGACAACGGGCATGAAGATTCAGGTAGAGCGCATTGACCTTCGCTTTCCGTTGAATTTACTGGTTCGTGGAGTGGAGGTGATTCAAGAACCGGATACATTATTGCTGATGGAGAGACTGAACGTGCGTGTTCAGACATGGCCTTTGTTAAAAGGACAGGTGGAAATCGATGATGTGTCTCTGAACGGGGTGACGATGAATTCGCTTCATCTGATTGATGGTATGCAAGTTACAGGTGTGTTGGGTGATTTTTCTTTCCAAAGTCACGGTATTGATTTGTCCGACGAGATTGTGACGGTGAATCAGGTTAAACTTTCTGATACCCATGTGCAACTGTTGATGAATGACACAACTGAGGTGGAAGAAGATACGACGGCTACTTCTCCGGTCAATTGGAAGTTTGATTTGCATAAGTTGAAATTAAAGAACGTGTCTTTCACTATGCAGATGCCGGCTGATTCTCTGCGCATGGCTACTCATATTGGTGAGGCTGATATTGACAATGCAAAGGCCGACCTGCAAGAGCAGGCATATGCACTGAAGAAATTTCTGCTGTCGGGTACGTCGCTCAGTTATGATACAGGAGGAGGTGCGCCTGCTGAAGGATTTGACGCTTCTCATATATTTCTCCGGGATGTGAATATAGGATTGGATTCTTTATGGTATCGGGGACGTGACATGAATGCCGTTATCCGTCAACTGACGCTGAATGAGCGTTCGGGATTGAGTGTGACTTCTTTCTCCGGACGTATGTTTTCCAATGATTCGATTATCAGTGTGCCGAAACTGAAGCTACAGACTCCGCATTCCACGCTTGATTTGTCGGCTCATACATACTGGAAACTAGTGGATATGCCCACTACTGGGCGGTTGCTGGTCGACTTGGACGCTTATCTGGGAAAAGAAGATGTGTTGCTCTTTGCCGGTGGATTGCCTGATAGTTTCAAGGAGGCTTATCCGTTCCGTCCGCTGGTGATTCATGCCGGAACAGACGGTAACCTCAAAGAAATGCAGATTTCTCGTTTCACCGTTGATTTGCCGGGCGCTTTTTCAATGAAAGGGGGAGGGGTAATGGAGAATCTGACCGATAGCTTGACACGTTCCGGTACGATAGGAATCGATATGATAACCCAAAATCTGAATTTCCTTACCGCTCTTTCGGGTGAATTTCCTGATGAAGCTTTAGTGATTCCCGATAGCATGAATTTAGAGGCACGGCTCGATTTACACGGTCCGTCTTATAAAGCCATGCTTCAAGTGAAGCAAGGAGAGGGTAGTTTAGGTATGAATGCCGAACTGAATACGTTTTCGGAGCAGTATAAAGCCGATTTAAAAGTTGATAAATTGCAATTACACAATTTTTTTCCTAAGGAGTCCATTTATGAACTCTCTCTTTCGGCCGATGCGCACGGACGCGGGTTCGATGTGATGTCTAATCAGTCGGTGGGACATCTCAATCTTTCCTTGGATCAGTTGCACTATGCACGCTATCGGTTGTCTAATGTTAATTTGAGGGGAACATTGAAGGGGGCATTGGCGTCGGCTAGGTTGAGTAGTGATAATGCGTTGTTGAAGTCGGTGGTAGATGCTGAATATCATTTGCTTCATTCGTATCCCGACGGGAAATTAACGATGGATGTTGCTTGGCTCGATTTGTATGAGTTGGGATTGATACCTTTACCGTTGAAGCATCCGCTTGCATTTCATTTTTTGGCTGAAGCCCGCAGAAACAGTGTAATGGCTCATTTGGAATCTGGGGATATGAAGGCGGATATAACTTCCCAGATGGGCATACCTTCTCTGGTGAAGCAGTCTACGCATTTTGTAGATGTTTTGCTAAGCCAGTTTCAGGAGAAAACTTTGAACCATGCAGTGCTGAGAGAGGCGTTGCCTGTTGCTGACTTTTCTTTTGTGGCAGGGAAAAAGAATCCGTTGGCCGACTTTTTGTCTACTCAGCATGTCTCTTATAAGCAAGCGGCTGTCCGTTTGGGAACAGCAGCCGACAAGGGAATTAATGGAAAGGCTTCCATTCTGGCTTTCAAGATGGATACGTTGCTTTTGGATACTATTTCTTTTACGGTGGAACAAGATACGACGTTGATGCGTTTGCGGGCAGGTGTAGTTAATGGCCCTCAAAACCCTCAGCAGTCTTTTTCTGCTGCTCTGACGGGTGAAATCAGAGATCGCGATGGGGAAGTGATGCTCGACTACAAGAATGGTAAAGGCGAGACTGGCATTCAGTTTGGGGTAAACATCCGTCCCTTGTTTGAAGGACACGGCAAAGGTAACGGGCTGGCATTTAAACTAATTCCTGAAAAACCGACGATTGCATATTGTAAATTTCATTTTAATGAGCATCATAATTGGATTTATGTTCATAAAAATATGCGGGTGTATGCTAATGTGGATATGCGTGGCGACAATGACATGGCTTTCTTGATTCATTCCATGCAGGGAGATACCACGTCGTTGCAGAATATGGATGTGGAAATACGCCGCATCAGTTTGAAGGAGATTTCGGGTGTCTTGCCTTATTTGCCGGAAATTACTGGACTTTTTTCCATGGAGGCGCACTACATTCAGACGGAAAAGGATTTACAACTTTCTGCTGAAGCTTCGGTGGCTAAGCTGACTTATGAGCGGCAGCCTATTGGAGATGTGACTCTGGGAGCTACTTGGTTGCCTGGTGAACGGGGTAGGCAGTATTTGAATGCCTATTTGAATCATGATGGAAATGAGGTATTGTTGGCAGACGGCAAACTAATGCCTACCTTGACAGGAAAAGATAGCCTGGAGGTGAACACGACGCTGGCTCATTTTCCGCTCAAGGTGGCTAATGCGTTTATTCCCGATCAGTTTGTGACGTTGTCGGGGAATGTAGATGGTGAATTGAATATCACGGGTAGTACGGAGCAGCCTCAGGTTAACGGGGAACTGGCTTTAGATAGTGCAGCCTTGTTTTCCCGGCAATATGGGGTTAGCTTGTGGCTCGACAACCGGCCGTTGCAGATAAAGAGAAACCGCTTGCAGTTTGATAAGTTTGCAATTTATACAACATCCAAGAATCCTTTTACGATTGATGGGTATGTGGATTTCCGTGACATGAACCGGCCGATGGCTAATCTGAAGATGTTGGCTCAGAATTATACGCTGATGAATGCCAAGCGTACGCGTGAAAGTTTGGTTTATGGCAAAGTGTTTGCCGATTTCCGGGCTACGGTGAAGGGACCGCTCGGCGGATTGAAGATGCGAGGTAATATGAGTTTGCTGGGGAATACGGACGTTTCCTATGTGCTCACCGATTCTCCTTTGACGGTGCAGGATCGTTTAGGCAGTCTGGTTACCTTTACTTCATTTAGAGATACGGCAACGGTGGTGCGGCAAGAAGTACCTACGGTTTCTTTAGGAGGATTGGATATGAATATGATGGTGCACATTGATCCTTCGGTAAGGGTGAAGGTGGACTTGGATGCGAGTAACGATAATCGTATTCAGTTGGAAGGGGGAGGCGATCTTTCTCTCAAGTATACGCCGCAGGGGGATCTGACGTTGACCGGACGTTATACGTTGACAGGTGGAGTGATGAAATATGATTTGCATGTCATTGCTGCCAAGGAGTTTGTGATTGACAACGGCAGTTATGTGGAATGGACAGGTAATCTGATGAATCCGATGTTGAACTTCAAGGCGACCGACCATATCCGGGCATCGGTATCTGAAGGAGATGACGGAAGTAGCCGCATGGTGAATTTTGATGTGTCGGTGATTGTTAAGAATCGTTTGGATAATCTGTCATTTGCTTTTGATGTGTCATCTCCGGAGGATGCTGGTATACAGAATGAACTTACTGCTATGGGAGCAGAAGAGCGGGGCAAGCAGGCTTTGTATATTATGGTGATGAAGACGTATCTGGGCACAAATTCGATAGGTGGCGGCGGAGGCGGGCTGCTTAAAATGAATATGGGAGCGGCGTTGTCGTCTGTGTTGAACAGTCAGATCAACTCGTTGATGGGTAATTTGAAGAATGCCAGTCTTTCGGTCGGAGTGGAAGATCATGATGATTCGGAGACCGGAAGTAAGCGGACTGATTTCAGTTTCCGCTATTCTCAGCGCTTTTTCAACAACCGTTTCCAGATAGTGATTGGCGGTAAAGTGTCGCAAGGAGAGAATGTGACCAATGATGCCGAGTCGTTTATTGACAACATCTCTTTGGAATATCGTTTGGACAGAACCGGTACACGGTATATCCGCCTATTCTACGATAAGAATTATGATAGTGTGCTCGAAGGTGAAATCACGGAAACCGGTGTGGGTTTGGTGCTTCGTAAGAAGTTGGACAAACTAAGTGAACTGTTTATCTTTAGGAAAAAGAAATAAGAATGAAACGTATCTTGCTATATATTGCAGTAGTGTGCCTGTTAAATGGGATGTTTTTTTCGGGCTGTTCGGTGACAAAGAATCTTCCGGAAGGGGAGGTGCTTTATACGGGTGGTAAAACGGTGGTGCTGAAAGATACGGCTACGGCGGTGGGGGAAATTACGTTGACGGAGATTGCTGCAGCGTTGGATAAAGCACCGAGTACGACAATGTTGGGAGGTTTTCTGCCGGTTCCTTTCAAGATGTGGGTGTATAATGATTTTGTGAAGTATAAGAAAGGGGTCGGTAGATGGATTTTCAATCGTTTTGCTGCCAATCCGCCAGTCTTTATTTCTACGGTTAATCCGGAAGTGCGTATGAAGGTGGCTACGAATCTGCTTCGTGATTATGGCTATTTCAATGGGAAGGTCACTTATCAGGTGATTCCGGATAAGAAAGATAGTTTGAAAGCAGGAATTGTTTATACGGTGGATATGAAGAATCCTTATTTTATAGATACGGTGTATTATCAGCGTTTTCATCCGAAGGCGATACGCATTATGGAGCGAGGTCGTTTTTTGTCATATATCCGTCCGGGTGAGCAATTTAATGTGGCCGACTTGGATTTGGAGCGAAATCGTATCAGTACGTTGCTTCGCAACCGGGGGTATTTTTACTTTCGTCCCGATTATATGACTTATCAGGCTGACACGACATTGGTGCCGGGAGGGCATATCAGTCTTCGGCTGATTCCAGTGCCTGGGTTGCCGGCTGCAGCGCAGCGGCCGTATTATGTGGGGAATGCCTCTGTGACTTTGTTGGGTAAGAACGGGGAGGAGCCGAATGATAGTGTTATGTACAGAGATTTGAAGATACTTTATTATAATAAATTGCAGGTACGTCCCAATATGCTTTACCGTTGGCTGAACTATCAGCAGTTCGTGCCCAATGAGCGGATGCGTAAGGCCTACCAGACGCGGCTGTACAGTCAGCACCAGCAGGAACAGGTGCAGGAGAAACTGAGTCAGCTTGGTGTTTTTCGTTATATGGATATTCAATATGTACCGAAAGACTCGCTGGTAGAGTGTGATACATTGGGGATTAAAATGCAGGCTACTTTTGCCAAACCGCTGGATGCCGAACTGGAATTGAATGTGGTTAGCAAGAGCAATGATCAGATTGGCCCCGGTGCTTCATTTGGTGTGACCCGCAACAATGTGTTTGGCGGGGGCGAGAGTTGGAACGTGAAATTGAAGGGATCGTATGAGTGGCAGACCGGTAATGTGGAAAAAAACTCGCTGATGAATAGCTGGGAGATGGGTTTGTCCAGTTCACTGGTCTTTCCTCGGGTGGTCTTTCCTCATTTGGGTAAACTGGAATTTGACTTTCCGGCTACGACTACTTTCCGCTTGTATGTGGATCAGTTGAATCGGGCGAAGTATTATAAACTGCTTTCCTTTGGAGGTAATGCTACTTATGATTTCCGTCCTACTCGTACCAGTCGGCATAGTATTACTCCATTTAAACTGACGTTTAACGTGCTGCAGCACCAGTCGGAGGAGTTCCGGACGATTGCAGCCGAGAATCCGGCATTGTATGTCAGTCTGGATAATCAGTTTATTCCGGTCATGGAATACACGTATACTTACGATAATGCTGGTGCGTGGAGAGTTAAGAATCCGATTTGGTGGCAGACAACAATAACTTCTGCCGGTAACGTGACTTCTGCCATCTACCGTGCGTTTGGCCAGCCGTTTAAAGAGCAAGGGAAAAAACTTCTAGGGGCTCCTTTCTCTCAGTTTGTCAAGTTCAATTCCGAGTTCCGTCATCTGTGGAATCTGGGTGTAAACAATCAACTGGCTTCTCGTGTGGCATTGGGGGCTTTGTTTGCCTATGGCAACGCAACGATTGCTCCATACAGTGAACAGTTTTATGTGGGAGGTGCCAACAGTATCCGTGCATTTACCATCCGCAGCATTGGTCCTGGTGGATATCACCCTAAGAACAGTAAATATTCTTATCTAGATCAGACGGGAACTTTCCGTTTTGAAGTGAATGTGGAATATCGTTTCCGGATATTTAAAAGTATCTGGGGGGCTGCCTTTCTTGATGCTGGTAATGTGTGGCTACTTCGCAGGGATGAGGCTCGTCCAAATTCACAGCTTCGCTTGAAAACTTTTCCAGAGCAGATTGCGCTTGGCACTGGTATGGGGGTGCGTTATGATATGGATATTCTTGTTTTTCGTCTCGATTTTGGTGTACCTTTGCATCTTCCTTATGATACGGGAAAGAGTGGCTACTACAATGTGACCGGTTCCTTTGGTAAGAATTTAGGAATTCATTTTGCCATCGGTTATCCATTCTAAAAAGGTAAGGATGTAGCACGGCTGGTAGTTTACTTTTACGATTTTATGTAAATTACTATCTTTTTAAAACGAATAATAAGATAAAAGAAAAAAGTTTTTGTAAATTTGCAAAAACTGATGCCGTTGACATCTACTAACCTTTTAATTATTATACAATTTATGAAACCAACTTTATTATTATTGGCAGCTGGTATGGGCAGCCGTTATGGAGGTTTGAAACAATTGGATGGTCTGGGTCCAAATGGTGAAACAATTATGGATTATTCTATCTATGATGCTATCAAGGCTGGCTTTGGTAAACTCGTATTTATCATCCGTAAAGATTTTGAAAAAGAATTCAAAGAAAAGATTATCTCTAAATATGAAGGCCATATTCCTTGCGAATGTGTGTTCCAAGAATTGGATAAACTTCCTGAAGGATTTACTTGCCCTGCCGACCGTACGAAGCCTTGGGGTACCAACCACGCTGTGATGATGGCTGCAGATGTAATTAAAGAACCATTTGCTGTTATCAACTGCGACGACTTTTATGGCCGTGATACTTTTATGGTAATGGGTAAATTCTTAGCTGCTCTTCCCGAAGGTTCTAAGAATGTTTATTCTATGGTAGGTTTCCGCGTGGGTAATACGCTGAGTGAAAGTGGTACTGTATCTCGTGGTATTTGTAGCACGAACGATCAGCACTTGCTTACTTCTGTTGTGGAACGCACCAAAATTCAACGTATTGATGGTGAAGTGAAGTATATCGATGACAATGGCGAATGGACTGCTACGCCTGATACTACTCCGGTGAGCATGAACTTCTGGGGCTTTACTCCCGATTACTTTGCTTACAGTCAGGAATTCTTCAAGACTTTCTTGAGTGATCCAAAGAATATGGAAAATCTGAAAAGCGAATTCTTCATTCCTCTGATGGTGGATAAATTGATTACTGAAAAGAAAGCTACGGTGGAAGTGCTCGACACTACTAGCAAGTGGTTTGGCGTGACTTATCCTGAAGATCGGCAAGAAGTAGTGGATAAAATCCAGGCTTTGGTAGATGCTGGTGAATATCCTGCTAAGTTGTTCTGATAAGGATTTTTAATATGATATTTATAAGCGGGTGTCCTGTGGTGACAACCCGCTTTTTTCTTTGTTTTCCGATGGTATTATTGTTGATTCATCGGGGTGGTTCAATTGGTTCATCCGGGTGGTTTACATGCTCCACCTAGGTGATTTGATTGAACCACCTGGGTGGTTCAATCTTTATGCTTTATTTGGGTGGATGGTTCAGCGTGAATTCAGAGACAAATACTGTAGTCCGATTCATCCATTATTTGGAGGTTTTTTCCGTAATGTCAATGATATTGCATATATTTGCAGTCATAATTTTATAATTTAGAGATAGAAGTGATTTCAGTAGAAGGACTATCAGTAGAATTTAATGCAACACCTCTTTTTGAGGATGTCAGTTATGTAATAAATAAGAAAGACCGGATTGCCCTTGTTGGTAAAAACGGTGCCGGAAAATCGACTATGCTCAAAATTTTGGCAGGCTTGCAGTTGCCTACGCATGGTACAGTGACCACTCCTAAGGACGTGACTATTGGTTATCTGCCACAGGTCATGATTCTGTCTGACAGTCGTACTGTTATGGGTGAGGCTGAGTTGGCTTTTGAAGACTTGTTTGCTTTGAAGGCCAAGGTGGAACGGCTGAATCAGGAACTGGCAGAAAGAACGGATTATGAATCGGAGGATTATCATCAGTTGATTGATAGGTTTACTCATGAGAACGACCGCTATCTGATGATGGGAGGCGCCAATTATCAGGCCGAAATTGAACGTACGCTTATCGGATTGGGCTTTAGCCGCGAAGACTTTGAACGGCCCACTTCTGAGTTTTCGGGTGGATGGCGCATGCGTATTGAACTGGCCAAACTGTTGTTGCGTCATCCTGATGTGCTTTTGCTTGATGAACCTACCAACCATCTGGATATTGAAAGTATCCAGTGGCTTGAGAATTTCCTTTCCACTCGTGTTAATGCAGTGGTGCTGGTGAGTCACGACCGAGCTTTTCTCAATAATGTCACTACACGTACCATTGAAATAGCCTGTGGCCAGATTTATGACTATAAGGTAAAGTATGATGAGTTTGTGGTGTTGCGTAAAGAACGGAGAGAGCAACAGTTGCGTGCTTATGAAAATCAGCAAAAGCAGATTCAAGATACAGAGAATTTTATTGAGCGATTCCGTTACAAGGCAACGAAGGCGGTGCAGGTGCAGAGCCGTATTAAGCAGTTAGAAAAAATCCAGCGGATTGAAGTGGATGAGGAAGATAATTCGGCTCTTAGACTGAAGTTTGCTCCGGCTACCCGTAGTGGCAATTATCCGGTGATTTGTGAGGATGTACGAAAGGCATACGGTAGTCATGTCGTGTTTCAGCATGTCAATCTGACCATTCACCGTGGTGAAAAGGTGGCTTTTGTTGGTAAGAACGGTGAGGGTAAGTCTACACTGGTGAAATGTATCATGAGTGAAATAGAATATGGTGGCAAACTGATTATCGGTCACAATGTGCAAATCGGTTATTTTGCCCAGAATCAGGCTCAGATGCTGGACGAAAACCGGACGGTGTTTGATACCATCGACCGAGTGGCTACTGGGGATGTCCGTCTGAAAATCCGGGATATTTTAGGTGCATTTATGTTTGGCGGTGAAGCGTCAGACAAGAAGGTGAAGGTTTTGTCGGGCGGTGAACGCACCCGTTTGGCCATGATTAAACTGTTGCTTGAGCCGGTCAATCTTTTGATATTGGATGAGCCGACGAATCATTTGGACATGCGTTCGAAGGATGTACTCAAGGAGGCAATTCGGGAATTCGACGGTACGGTGATTTTGGTTAGCCACGACCGTGATTTTCTCGACGGGCTGGTGACGAAAGTGTACGAGTTTGGCGGAGGACAGGTGAAAGAACACCTGGGTGGTATCTATGAGTTCCTGCAAAAGAAGAAAATTGAAAACCTGAATGAACTGCAAAAAGGGGTGGGGCTTTCTTCTTCCACGGTCGCTCCTACGGCAGACAACAAGAATGCTGAGCATCCTTCGGAATCCAAACTCTCTTATGAGGCACAGAAAGAACTCAATAAGAAGTTGAAGAAATTGGAACGACAAGTGGCCGAATGTGAGGCATCTATTGTGAAGAAGGAAACTGAGATTGCTGCCGTTGAGGCTCAGATGGCTACGCCCGAAGGGGCATCGAACATAGAACTGTATGAACAGCACTTGCAATTAAAAAAGCAACTCGACGAGATTGTGGATGAATGGGAGCGGGTTTCCATCGAGTGGGAGGAACTGAAGACCGGCAATTGCCTGTAACCAGCAGGAAAAACAAAATACGACGATTGAATTAATTAATAGTTATATCACATGAAAGTAATCAATTATTTACCCATTCTTGCCATGTGTTTTATGGCAACTGGATGTAACAGCAAAAAAGAAGCTGTGTTGACATCGGGCATCGATTTTGCAAGTTTGGATACAACGGCTTTGCCGGGTACTAGTTTTTATCAATATGCCTGTGGCGGCTGGATCAAGTCTCATCCGCTGACAGATGAGTATTCTCGTTTTGGTACGTTTGATATGCTGAATGAGAATAATCAGGAGAAACTGAAAACCTTGATTGTTGAGTTGGCTGCCAAGGAAGATAATGAGCAGGGAAGCGCGGCTCAAAAGGTGGGCGATCTTTACAATATGGCCATGGATAGCGTGAAACTGAACCAAGACGGGGTAACTCCGATTAAGGAAGAACTAGCTGTTATTGATGCGCTGAAAGATGAGCAGGCGATGTACACGTATTTAGGTGAAATTCAGAAGAAAGGTATCCGTCCTTATTTCACTATGTATATCGGTGCGGATGATATGAACAGTTCAATGAACATGGTACATACGTTCCAGGGTGGTCTCGGAATGGGTGAACGTGATTATTACTTTGGCACTGATGAGCAGACGAAACAGATTCGTGAGAAATATCAAGAACATGTGGAAAAGATGTTCCGTCTGGCAGGTTATGACGGGTTTACTGCTAAGAAGGCGGTGAAGGCGGTGATGAATATCGAAACCCGTTTGGCTAAGGCTGCTCGTTCGCAGGTGGAACTTCGTGACCCGCACGCCAACTATAATAAAATGGATATGGTCACATTGAAAAAGAATTATCCTACGTTTGACTGGGATGCTTATTTCAGTGTAGCTGGCCTGAAAGATTTGAAGGAAATCAATATCGGACAGCCTACTGCCATGAAAGAGGTTGTTGATATTATTCATACTGTTCCGCTGGGCGAGCAAAAATTGTATCTCCAATGGGGAGTTATTGATGCAGCTGCTCCTTATTTGAGTGATGATTTTGTGGCTCAGAATTTCGATTTCTACAGCAAAACAATGTCGGGACGGAAGGAAATGCGTCCGCGTTGGAAGCGTTCGGTAGGCACTGTGGATGGTGCGCTTGGAGAAATTGTTGGTCAGATGTATGTGGAGAAGTATTTTCCGGCTGCAGCGAAGGAACGTATGGTGACTCTTGTGAAGAACTTGCAGGTTTCTTTGGGAGAACGTATCAAAGGGTTGGAATGGATGAGTGATGAAACGAAAGCAAAGGCATTGGAAAAACTGGCTGCTTTCCATGTGAAGATTGGTTATCCTGACACTTGGAAGGATTATTCTAATTTGGATATAAAAAAAGATTCTTATTGGGCCAATATTGTGCGGGCCAATCAGTGGGGATATGAGGAAATGATTGCCAAGGCAGGTCAGCCGGTAGATAAAAATGAATGGCTGATGACTCCTCAAACTGTGAATGCTTACTATAATCCTACTACTAATGAAATCTGTTTCCCTGCAGCTATTTTGCAGCCTCCTTTCTTCGATATGAATGCGGATGATGCGATGAATTATGGTGCTATCGGGGTGGTAATCGGTCATGAAATGACACATGGATTCGACGATCAAGGACGCCAATACGACAAGGAAGGTAACTTGAAAGATTGGTGGACTGAAGAAGATGCCAAGAAGTTTAATGATCGCGCAAAGGTAATGGTTAATTTCTTTGACGCTATTGAAGTGGCTCCTGGTGTTCATGCAAACGGTCAATTGACATTAGGTGAGAACATTGCCGATCATGGCGGTCTGCAGATTTCTTATCAGGCATTTAAAAATGCTACTGTCAATGCTCCGCTTGAAACGAAAGACGGGTTCACTCCCGAACAACGTTTCTTCTTGGCTTATGCTCATGTGTGGGCAGGTAATATCCGTTCTGAAGAGATTCTTCGTTTAACTAAACTCGATCCACACTCTTTGGGTAAATGGCGTGTGAATGGTGCGCTTCCTCACATAGACAAATGGTATGAAGCTTTCCATATCACCGAACAGGATCCGTTGTATCTTCCGAAGGAAAAGCGAGTGTCTATTTGGTAATATATTTTGATTATATATATCGCTGGATATAGAGGCGTTGGCTTTTGTTATAAAGAGCCAACGCTTTTTTTTTCTTAAATCACACCTTTTTTATGACGTACGATAAACATTATTTCGTAACTTTGCATATCAAATCACTTAATAAGCAATTCAATGTCAGAGTCTAAAAGAATAAAAACTGCATTGGTATCTGTATACCACAAAGAAGGTTTGGATGAAATTATTACCAAACTTCATGAAGAAGGAGTTGAGTTTTTGTCAACAGGCGGAACTCGTCAGTTTATTGAATCATTGGGATATCCTTGCAAGGCAGTGGAAGATTTGACCACGTATCCTTCCATCCTGGGAGGTCGGGTAAAGACCTTGCATCCAAAGATTTTCGGAGGTATTCTTTGCCGTCGCGGACTGGAACAGGATATGCAGCAGATTGAAAAATATGACATTCCTGAAATAGATTTAGTTATTGTTGACTTGTATCCGTTTGAAGCAACTGTAGCTTCAGGTGCTCCGGAAGCAGATATAATTGAAAAAATTGATATAGGTGGCATCTCTTTGATTCGTGCTGCTGCCAAAAATTATAAGGACGTTATCATTGTAGCTTCACAGGCTCAATATAAACCGCTGCTGGATATGCTGATGGAACATGGTGCTACTTCTTCTATTGAAGAACGCCGCTGGATGGCTAAAGAAGCGTTTGCTGTGTCTTCTCACTATGATTCGGCTATTTTCAACTATTTTGATGGAGATGAAGGCTCGGCTTTCCGTTGCACAGCCAATAATCAGAAGCCGTTGCGTTATGGTGAAAATCCGCATCAGAGAGGTTATTTCTATGGAAATCTTGATGAAATGTTTGACCAGATTCACGGAAAAGAAATTTCTTATAACAACTTGCTGGATATTAATGCTGCAGTTGACTTGATTGATGAGTTCGACGATCTTACTTTTGCTATTTTGAAGCATAATAATGCTTGTGGATTGGCTTCTCGCGCTACTGTGTTGGATGCTTGGAAAGATGCTTTGGCTGGTGACCCGGTTTCTGCTTTCGGCGGTGTGTTAATCACCAACGGTGTGATTGACAAGGTTGCTGCAGAGGAAATCAATAAAATTTTCTTCGAGGTAATCATCGCCCCGGATTATGATGTGGACGCACTTGAAATTCTGGGACAGAAGAAAAATCGCATCATCTTGGTGCGCAAGGAGGCTAAATTGCCGAAAAAGCAGTTCCGTGCGTTGCTGAATGGTGTATTGGTACAAGATAAGGATACGAATATTGAAACAGTGGCCGATTTGAAGACGGTGACTGACAAGGCTCCTACTCCGGAAGAAGTAGAGGATATGCTGTTTGCCAACAAGATTGTGAAGAATAGCAAATCGAATGCTATCGTTTTGGCTAAGGGTAAGCAACTTTTGGCAAGTGGTGTTGGACAGACTTCTCGTGTGGATGCATTGAAACAGGCTATTGAAAAGGCGAAGTCATTTGGATTCGACTTGCACGGTGCCGTGATGGCGTCAGACGCTTTCTTCCCGTTCCCCGATTGTGTGGAAATTGCAGACAAGGAAGGCGTGACGGCTGTTATTCAACCGGGTGGGTCTATCAAAGACGAATTGTCTTTTGCTTATTGCAGTGAGCATGGCATGGCGATGGTGACTACCGGTATTCGTCATTTTAAACACTAAAAACAGAAGATTTAGAGAATGGGATTATTTTCTTTTACACAAGAAATTGCGATGGACTTGGGTACTGCCAATACCATTATCATCACAAACGGTAAAATCGTGGTGGATGAACCTTCGGTAGTGGCTTTGGATCGTCGTACGGATAAAATGATAGCCGTGGGAGAGAAGGCGAAGTTGATGCATGAGAAGACGCACGATAATATTCGGACTATACGTCCGTTGAGAGACGGGGTGATTGCCGACTTTTATGCTTGTGAGCAGATGATGCGTGGCTTGATTAAGCGGGTAAATACGCATAATCACTTGTTTTCACCGTCTTTGCGCATGGTTATCGGCGTCCCTTCTGGCAGTACGGAAGTGGAACTGCGTGCCGTTCGTGACTCTGCCGAACATGCAGGCGGACGTGATGTTTATCTGATTTTCGAACCGATGGCTGCTGCTATCGGTATCGGTATCGACGTAGAGGCTCCGGAAGGAAACATGATTGTGGATATAGGGGGTGGATCGACCGAAATTGCTGTCATTTCTTTGGGTGGTATCGTGTCAAACAACTCTATCCGTGTGGCTGGTGATGACTTGACTGAGGATATTCGTGAATATATGAGCCGTCAGCATAACGTGAAGGTGAGTGAACGTATGGCAGAGCGAATAAAAATTAGCGTGGGTGCTGCACTAACAGAACTGGGTGATGCTGCTCCTGAAGATTATATTGTTTATGGTCCGAATCGTATCACGGCTCTCCCGATGGAGGTGCCTGTGTGTTATCAGGAGATTGCTCATTGCTTGGAAAAATCAATTTCTAAGGTTGAAACGGCTATTTTGAGTGCATTGGAAAGTACTCCGCCTGAATTGTATGCTGATATTGTTCATAATGGCATTTATCTGTCTGGTGGTGGGGCTTTGCTTCGCGGATTGGATAAGCGGTTGACCGATAAAATCAACATTCCTTTTCATATTGCAGAAGATCCTTTGCACTCTGTTGCAAAGGGAACGGGAGTGGCATTGAAGAATGTAGACCGTTTCTCTTTCTTGATGAGATAAATTGTGTAGTTCAGATGTCAATCTGCCAACGCACTAAGGTATGTCCTCCTATAGTGATTCCTTAGTGTATTGGCAGATTGACATCTAGTATTTTGAATAATAGTATCCATGCGGAATTTAATAAACTTCCTTTTGAAATACAATTACTGGTTCCTCTTTGTTTTGTTGGAGGTGGTCAGTTTTGTTTTGTTATTCCGGTTCAACCGGTATCAGCAGAGTGTTTATTTTACTTCTGCCAATGCCGTTGCGGGGACAGTTTATGAAGTCTCTGGTGGTATTTCTTCTTATTTTCATCTCAAATCCATTAATGAGGATTTGTTGGATAGAAATATGTTGCTCGAACAGCAGATTACGAATCTGGAAAAAGCATTAAAGGAGTATCAGGTGGATTCGTTTACAATTAACAGTATTCGCCAAACTCCTCAAAAGGATTATCGGTTGTTTAAGGCGCATGTGATAAAGAATAGTCTAGCTTTGCCTGACAATTATATAACGCTCGACAGGGGGACAGATGCTGGAATTCGCCCTGAAATGGGAGTCGTGGACGGAAATGGTATCGTGGGCATTGTGTATGAAACTTCGCCTTCTTATGCTGTGGTTATTTCCGTATTGAACAGTAAATCAAATATCAGCTGTAAGATTGTGGGCAGTGATTACTTCGGTTATCTGAAATGGGAGCAGGGAGATTCCCGTTATGCTTATTTGAAAGATTTGCCGCGTCATGCGGAGTTTAATCTGGGAGATACGGTAGTGACCAGTGGTTTCTCGACGGTGTTTCCTGAAGGACTGATGGTGGGCACGGTGGCCGATATGGCTGACTCGAATGACGGCTTGTCTTATCTGTTGAAAATTAAGCTGGCTACCGATTTCGGTAAGTTGAATGATGTGCGTGTGGTGGCCCGAAACGGTCAGGAAGAACAGAAAAAACTAGAAAACAAAGTAATGAAAAAATGATCATCACCTATATACATCGACTTGCATGGTTTGTAGGCTTGACACTATTGCAGGTGCTTATATTAAATAATGTGCATATTGGAGGATATGCGGTTCCTTTCCTTTATATCTATTTTATTCTGAAATTTAATTCCTCAACGTCTAGGAATGAATTGATGCTGTGGGCATTCTTTTTCGGACTTACCATTGATGTATTTTCTGACACACCGGGCATGAATGCAGCTGCTACTGTTTTGTTGGCTTTTCTTCGTCCTTCGCTGTTGAGGCTGTTCACTCCGCGTGATAGTCTAGAGGGATTTATTCCTTCTTTCAAGACGATGGGAATTAATTCTTTTTTGAAATATATCACGGCAGGTGTGTTTGTTCATAGCTTAGCTTTGCTTTCGATTGAGTTCTTTTCATTTGCCAATATCGGGCTGCTGCTATTGCGAGTGCTGCTGAGTACGATTTTGACTGTGACTGCTGTTGTGGCTGTGGAAGGTATAAGGAAGTAGAAATGGCAAAAGATTATAGGTTAGAAAAACGTAAATTTGTAATCGGCGGAATCGCTTCGTTTATTGTTCTTGTGTATCTGATTCGGCTCTTTGTGCTGCAGATTACAACGGATGATTATAAGAAATATGCCGATAGCAATGCTTTTTTGAATAAAATTCAGTATCCGTCGCGTGGGGCAATCTACGATCGCACGGGAAAGTTGCTGGTGTTCAACCAACCGGCTTATGATATTTCAGTAGTTCCTAAGGAAATTGAAAATCTAGATACGCTCGATTTGTGTGAATCACTGAACATTACGCGTGAGCAGTTCTTGAAAATCATGAGTGATATGAAGGACCGTCGGCGTAATCCGGGCTATTCACGTTATACCAATCAGCTTTTTATGGCACAGCTTTCAGCGGAGGAGTGTGGCATTTTTCAGGAGAAGCTATTTAAATTTCCGGGATTTTATATTCAGCGGCGTACAATCCGACAATATGCCTATAACGCAGCTGCACATGCTTTGGGTGATATCGGTGAAGTGTCGGCGAAAGAGATGGAAGCGGACAAGGACGGCTATTACATGCGGGGTGATTATGTGGGAAAACTCGGTGTTGAAAAATCGTATGAGAAGTATTTGCGTGGCGAGAAAGGAGTGGAAGTGCTACTTCGGGATGCGCACGGACGTATACAGGGACATTACATGGATGGAAAGTATGACCGTCCTTCGGTGCCGGGCAAAAACCTGACGTTGAGCATTGACATTGATTTGCAGATGCTGGGTGAAAGGTTACTGAAAAATAAAATTGGCAGTATTGTGGCTATCGAACCGGAGACGGGAGAGATTCTTTGTCTAGTTTCTTCCCCCAATTATGACCCTCATTTGATGATTGGTCGTCAGCGTGGAAAGAACCACTTGATGCTGCAACGGAACAGAATGAAACCTTTGCTGAACCGGGCATTAATGGGAGTTTATCCTCCCGGTTCTACCTTTAAAACGGCGCAGGGGTTGGTTTTTCTGGAGGAAGGTATCATTACGGAGCAAAGTCCGATGTTTCCTTGTTCGCATGGTTTTCATTATGGTAGGCTCACTGTGGGCTGCCACTCTCATGGCTCGCCGCTTCCGCTGATTCCGGCTATTGCTACTTCTTGTAATTCTTATTTTTGCTGGGGGCTGTTCCGTATGTTTGGCGATCGCAAGTATGGTTCACCTCAGAATGCCATTACTGTGTGGAAAGACCACATGGTGTCACAGGGATTTGGATATAAATTAGGTGTGGATTTGCCGGGTGAAAAGAGAGGATTGATACCGAATGCTCAGTTTTATGATAAGGCGTATCGGGGACATTGGAACGGGCTGACTGTAATCAGTATCTCTATCGGTCAGGGTGAGATTTTATCGACACCGATTCAGATAGCCAACTTAGGTGCTACGATTGCTAATAGAGGTTATTTTGTAACCCCGCATATCGTGAAGGAAATTCAAGATAATCCTTTGGACAGCCTTTATCGTACTCCTCGGTATACTACGATTGATCGACGGCATTATGAGTCGGTGGCTCAGGGTATGAGGGGCGCGGCTACCGGTGGTACGTGCAGGATGCTTTCCATGATGGTGCCCGACCTGGAGGCTTGCGGTAAGACGGGTACAGCGCAGAACCGCGGACATGATCATTCCGTGTTTATGGGCTTTGCTCCGATGGCTCAGCCAAAGATTGCTATTGCTGTGTATGTGGAGAATGGCGGTTGGGGAGCCACGTATGGTGTGCCTATCGGAGCTTTAATGATGGAACAGTATATGAAGGGAAAGTTGTCTCCCCAAAATGAAGTAAGGGCAGAAGAAATCAGTAAAAGAATTATTTTGTATGGTAACGAGGAACGATAGTGTGTGGAAAACATTGGACTGGGTAACAATAGGTATTTATTTACTGTTGATTGTGGCTGGATGGTTTAGTGTTTGCGGGGCAAGCTATGATTATAGTGACCGTGATTTCTTAGATTTCTCGACCCGCGCGGGAAAGCAGTTTGTCTGGATTATTTGTTCTTTCGGACTGGGATTTGTGTTACTGATGCTAGAGGACCGTATGTATGATATGTTTGCCTATTTGTTGTATGTAGGTTTTGTTGTCCTGCTGTTTGTTACTCCTTTTGTGGCCGAAGATATCAAGGGCTCTTATTCCTGGATAAAATTAGGTCCGGTGAATTTGCAGCCTGCCGAATTTGCTAAATTTGCCACAGCCTTGGCTTTGGCTAAATATATGAATGCTTACTCGTTTAGCATCAAGAGGGAAAAGTGTGCTTTTATGCTGGGCATGATTATTCTCTTGCCTATGTTGCTGATTGTGGCTCAACGGGAAACGGGTTCTGCCTTGGTTTATATTTCTTTTTTCTTGGTGCTTTATCGCGAAGGTATGCCCGGAGTGGTCTTATTTGCAGGGGTCTGTGCTGTGATTTATTTCGTGGTGGGTATCCGCTTCAACGAGGTGTTTATAGCCGATACTCCGACTCCGTTGGGGGAATTTATCGTACTGTTTCTCATCTTGATGTTTGCAGGAGGTATGGTGTGGGTATACAGGAAGAAGATTATGCCTACGCGGATCATTATGGGGGGAACGGTACTGGTGTTGTTGCTGGCCTACTTGGTTTCTGAGTATATTGTGCATTTCAGTCTGGTGTGGGTGCAGTGGGGATTGTGTGCGGCTGTGGTGTGTTATCTTTTTTATCTGGCATTGAGTGAACGGCAGAGTTCTTATTTTCTGATAGGGTTGTTTACTCTCGTCTCTGTCGGATTTCTTTATTCCAGTAATTACGTATTCGATAAGGTGCTGGAACCTCATCAACAGATTCGTATCAAGGTGGTCTTGGGTTTGGAAGAAGACCTAACCGGAGCGGGGTATAATGTCAATCAGTCTAAAATTGCCATCGGTTCGGGTGGATTAACTGGTAAAGGCTTTTTAAACGGAACGCAAACAAAACTCAAGTATGTTCCCGAACAGGACACTGATTTTATTTTCTGTACGGTAGGTGAGGAGCAGGGTTTTGTGGGTTCGGCTGCTGTACTGATTGTTTTTTTGGCGTTGATTTTGCGTCTTATCTTTTTGGCCGAGCGGCAGCCTTCCACTTTCGGACGTGCATACGGATATTCGGTAGTGAGTATTTTTCTCTTCCATTTGTTTATTAATATCGGTATGGTATTGGGACTGACCCCTGTGATTGGTATCCCGCTACCGTTTTTTAGTTATGGTGGTTCATCTTTATGGGGATTCACCATTTTGCTGTTTATTTTTCTGCGGCTGGATGCCGGGCGAGGGAGACGTCTGTAGGTTTACTTCTTTTCGATTCTCACCCCTATATTGCTGATCCCCGGCAGGTAACTGTCTTTCATGTTGCTAATCACTTTCATCGTGTAGTTGCCCTGGCATTTGGAAGGTATACTGCGGATGAATTTTTCTGATTGATAAATACCTCCCCAGCCTTTGCCTGTCCATTTACCGGTTGAGTCTGCAAGCTGGAAAGCAATAGTTTCTGTATGCCATTGGGTAGTGTCAGTAAGGTTGTGGCTAATGAGTAGGTGTATGCTATGATATGGATAGTTTGTTTTGTTTCGTATTTCAGCATACAACCGGAGACTGGTTGGCACACTGTCGTTTATGGAAATATGGAAAAAGAGGGTATCACTCTTTCCCCATCCTTCGTGAGAAAGGGTGTGGTAAGAGTGATATACAACAGATTTGTTTGTGCAAGCTGCTGCCACGCAGGTGGCAAGCAGCCAAAATATACTTTTTTGGAAAGTTTTTTTCATTTTGAGTGAGTTGATTACTCCACAATAGCATTAGGGGTGTCTTTCTCTGTTTGCTCAGTGGAAGGACGGTGTTCCTGCTGTTGCTGTTGGCGTTTCTTTTTTTCCTGATTTTTGGGACGCTCTTGCTGTTGTTGCTGCTGGCGATCCTTTTTTCCCTGATTTTTGGAACGTTCTTGTTGTGCATCCGTATGCTTGTCTTCTCCGTTTCTTTCTTTGTTCCGGTTATTTTTCGGTTTATTCTCCTTTTCTGGTTTGTTCCCGTTTACTACCGTCGGTGTAACATTGACAGCATCGGCCTTTTGTTGCTGGCGATTGTTGTTGTTTTTCTTTTTCTTTTTGTTTCGGTTGTTATTCTCTTTGCTTCGGTTGCGGTCAAAGCGAGTGACACTTTCTTGCTCTAATAAATCTACCGATTTTTTCGGTTCGCTTTTTCTTTCTTCTTCTATTAGACTATCAGGTTTTATGCCTTTTTTGTTCATGGCGATGACCTCAAAAGCGCGTTTCCCGCTAATTGTAACTAAATTGGCAGGGAAGGTTTTGTCGGTAGAATATGAAATTTGATTGCTCAAGATATCCGCTTTGAAGAAATAGTAGGTTGCATCCTTGGTTATGAGTTCGATTTCCTTTGATGGTAATCGTTTTTGAGCTTCTACATAGCAGTCCACTTCATAGTTGAGGCAGCATTTAAGTTTGGCACACTGTCCGGCCAACTTTTGCGGATTGAGGGAAATATCCTGAAAACGTGCCGCGCTGGTAGATACTGACACAAAACTGGTCATCCAGGTGGCACAACAGAGTTCCCGTCCGCAGGGGCCGATTCCTCCGATACGTCCTGCTTCTTGTCGGGCTCCGATTTGTTTCATTTCGATACGTACACGGAAAGCTTCTGCCAGCACTTTGATGAGCTGACGAAAGTCCACCCGCTCGTCGGCAATGTAATAGAAGATAGCTTTGTTTCCGTCTCCTTGATATTCCACATCACCGATTTTCATGTTTAGGTTGAGACTCAAGGCAATCTGGCGAGCGCGAATCATGGTTGCATGCTCCTTGCTTTTTGCTTCGTTGAATTTTTCCATATCGACCGGTTTGGCTTTTCGGTAGATGCGTTTAATTTCGGCATCCGGCTTGAGGTTGGCTTTCCTCATTTGCAGGGGAACCAATCGTCCTGTAAGCGTAACGACACCGATATCATGTCCGGGAGCCGCTTCTACAGCAACAATATCCCCTTTTTCCAGTTTGATTTTATTGCTGTTTTTATAGTATCCCTTGCGTGTGTTTTTAAATTGTACCTCTACCATGTCGCTTTCTTCCGAATTGCCGGGTATATCAGCGAGCCAGTCGTATGTGTTTAGTTTGTTATCTTGTCGGGAGCATCCTTTGCAGCAAAGGTGACCACTCCCATTATGAAGTTTATATTCCATAGTTGATATATTTATTATTGCTTTAATAGTATGATGATCTTCAGTGAGAAGTCAAAAAATACCATTTTAGCATTTACGTTCTGTTCAATATGTTGTTGTGCTTCACTCAGTTCATTCATAATGCCTATGACGTTTCGTTCATTGACAAATGGGGAAAAACGAGTGGCAAACTGTTGTTCATTGACAGCCATGTACGTTAGTTCACGCTGGTGTAAATTAAAGATGAAGCTTTCTCGTATCATGTGTTGGCAATATTCTAAAAAATTTTTTTGCCGTTCTCGTCCCATGTTGGCTACCTGCTCGCTCCACATTTTTATTTCTCTGATTTTACGTTGGTATGAAAGCCGCATAAGGCTCACGAATAACTCGAAATATAGTTGGTTCTCTTCATTTAGATGGATGGTTTCCAACGCTTTGATGAAGTTGCCATTGGCTTGGTGTGCGATGGCTATGCTGTCTGCCGGTAACACATGATAGCGGGTCTGCAGTGTCTGGTTGATGCTGTTTTCATCAATTCTGTGTATATTGATGCGTTGACAACGACTCAATATAGTGGGCAGAATCATATCCGGCGATTCCGAGAGAAGCAAAAACAGCGTTTGCTGAGGCGGTTCTTCCAGAAGTTTGAGTATTTTGTTGGCAAATACCGGATGCATTTTCTCGGGTAACCAAAGAATGGTGATTTTATACCCTCCCTCACTCGACTTTAAACTTAGCTTTTTCAGAATTTCATCGCTTTCACCGGCAAAAATCTGTGCTTGTTTATTGTTGGCATCTATTCTTCTCAACCAGTGGTTGAGGTTGAAATAAGGAGCTTCAAGCACTTGTTCTCTCCATTGTACTAGAAAATCAGTACAAATAGAAACTTTCGGACTTTTGGCTTTATTGACAATGGGATAGATAAAATGTACATCGGGATGCACCAACTTATTGAATTTCACGCACGACGGGCATACACCACATGCATCGGTTTCTCCTCTATGGGTACAACTGATGTAGCGTGCATAAGCTATGGCTAGGGGAAGTTTTCCCACTCCTTCGGGGCCGCAAAAGAGTTGTGCATGCGGAATGCGTCCTTCTTTTACTTCCTGAAGGAGGCGTTGCTTACTTTCTTCTTGTCCGATTACGTCTTTGAAAAACATGTTAATAAATCATTTTAGCTACTTCCTTAATGCTGTTTACGGCTCCGATGGAGTAGAAATGAATACTGGGCACGCCATGTGCCATTAATTCTCTGCACTGGTTGGCACACCATTCGATTCCCACTTGTTCGGCTTCGGCATTGTTTTTGCATTTTAATGCTTCTTTTACTAATTCTTCTGGCATGTCGATTTTGAAAGTTTTGGGAATCATGCTTAGTTGGGAAAGTTTATTGAATGGTTTGATACCAGGGATAATGGGGATATTGATGCCGGCTTCTTTGGCTAATCTGACAAATTTAAAATATTTTTTATTATCATAAAACAATTGGGTTACAGCATATTCTGCACCTGCTTCAGCCTTTTTCTTCAGCCAGTAAAGATCACTTTCCATATTGGGAGCTTCTTCATGCTTTTCTGGATAGCAAGCCACACCATAAGAGAATGGAGTATTTGTGATTTTCATTTCCGAACCGTCAACAAAAATTCCTCTGTTGAATTGATTGATTTGCTTTTGCAGTTCAATGGCATGGTTGTATCCGTCGTTTTCGGGAGTAAAAACTGCTTCATGCTTGGCTTTGTCTCCTCGAAGTACTAGTAAGTCTGTGATATTCAGGAACTGTAAGTCAAGCAATACATATTCTGTCTCTTCGCGGGTAAATCCACTGCACAGTATATGAGGAACGACCGTAATGTTGTATTTGTTCTGAATAGCTGCAGCTACGGCAACGGTGCCGGGGCGTCTTCTTAAACGGTTCCGTTGGAAGAGTCCATTGCCTAAATCTTTATATACATATTCACTGCGATGGGTTGTGATGTTGATATATTTCGGGTCAAACTCACGCAATGTGTTAATTGTTTCGTATAATTTTTCAATCCCAGTGCCTTTTAGCGGTGGAAGAATTTCGAATGAAAAAGCTGTTTTTTCATTATTATGTATCAAATCTATTACTTTCATTCTTTTATTCGGTGTAGCTATGTAAGTTTAAGCATGCTTATTGGGGCAAAAATACGAAAAAAGTAAGATTTATTTGTGATTCTAGGGAAAATAGTTTGTTTTTATGCTTTCTTCTGTCTGTGTTGCTATTTTATTTCTTTGGATTCCATTTTGAGTGGATCTTTCTGCTAAATGGTATGTGGTTAGTCTGTGCTTCATTTGGTAATGAGCTGCTTTCTTCTTTCGTGCACATAATATATATGGTATAATAGTTTAATCTATTATTTTAAATGTTGCCGAATAAGGTACATCGATTAGCTTGTTAGTCAGTGTATTAGTGATAACTTTCCCTATAAATTATCAAATAAATGTCTTTATATTTGTCAGTTAATGGAAAAACCTCTACTTTTGCACCCGCTTTTCGAGAGAGAAAGCGCAAAGATTGACAAAATGGATGAAGCGTTGGAACTGCGAAAAAAAACTTCCGTAAAAATTTGGAAGTGATTGGATAAAGTTTTTATCTTTGCAGTCCGAACGGCGAGGAAAGGCTGCTGTCTTTTTCTGC
>AMCI01003534.1_pt1 | contig 29463 bp, 23 predicted proteins | sample 419838 | NCBI WGS metagenome assembly AMCI01 (sample SAMN01090643, study PRJNA158313) | gut metagenome
AATACTTTTTGCGAATTTTCGTCATCATTTAGACACAATTAATGGTTTATTAATGTGTCTACCCATGGCAGTATAAGACAGAGTTTTGTTCACTTTGTGAAAGGAGTTTTGTTCACTTTTAATGGCTAAATTGGTTACTTTTCCATATAAAAGTGCCACATTACAGCAGATTACTAAGCAATCTGCGGCAGCTGACTTGCCAGTCTGCAAACCCTCACCCGCCAATCAGCGAAAAGGAAGAGAGCAGACTGCATGTACAATTTGATACAGTCCTGCGTGAAGGATGTACGATTTTACACCTTTCACACGCCACTTTACTGTTTTTTTCCCTCACTGCTACATTCACGTTTCATCCTTCACAACTGTATAACAGTCAATTGCCGTGAAAGATGTGAAACTAATATACTTTTTTACTTTATTTGATGCAGCAACGTGTGAACGATACACGTCAGAATGACATCTGATAAAGCATATGCATAATCATCCATCATTCACTTCTACAAAGATAAGAAATATAAACACCCATTGCAGCAGAAAGGGAAGGTCATTTTGTGCAAGAGCAAACGGCCCGCTCGGCACGTTGTTATTCCCGGTCTCTGCTAAAAAAGGCATTTCACTAAACACTCCGTGCTCGAAAACAACCAATTTTGTGCACGCAAACGTCAAAAATGTCCATTTTTAAAGGAATATCGGAGAAATTAAGGCTTTCGTTTTGGAAGAAAGCAGAAAAGGTCGTAATTTTGATGCGGTTTATAACTAATTATAACGGATACCTCCAGTGGGAAACACTTTAATTTATCAATAAAAACAGAGTAAAAACAAAACAGAATGGAAGAAGTATTCAAGTACATTATCGGTCTTGGGGCGGCAGTTATGATGCCGGTCATTTTCACTCTCTTGGGTGTGTGTATTGGTATCAAATTCTCGAAAGCGCTAAAAAGCGGCTTGTTAGTGGGTGTCGGATTCGTAGGCTTGTCTATCGTGACAGCACTGCTTACCAGCAGTTTGGGTCCTGCCTTGAGCAAAATGGTGGAAATCTATGGTCTGGAACTAGGAATTTTTGACATGGGCTGGCCGGCAGCGGCTGCTGTGGCCTACAATACGTCGGTAGGTGCATTCATCATCCCAGTGTGTCTGGGTGTTAATTTAATCATGTTGCTCACTAAAACAACCCGTACAGTCAACATCGATTTATGGAACTACTGGCACTTTGCTTTCATTGGAGCCATCGTTTATTTTGCTTCCGACAGTATTTTCTGGGGATTCTTTGCTGCTATCATCTGCTACATCATCACATTGGTGATGGCCGATATGACAGCGCCTGCTTTCCAGAAATTCTACGACAAGATGGATGGTATTTCCATCCCGCAACCTTTCTGTCAGAGTTTCGTTCCGTTTGCTGTAATCATCAATAAACTTCTCGATCTGATTCCAGGATTCGACAAACTGAACATCGACTCAGAAGGCATGAAGCAGAAATTCGGTCTGCTGGGCGAGCCTCTGTTTCTGGGTATCGTAATCGGTTGTGGTATCGGTGCACTGGGCTATGCTTCTTGGGCCGAAATCGTGGACAATATCCCAACTATCTTGGGTTTGGGTATCAAGATGGGGGCCGTAATGGAACTGATTCCGCGCATCACTAGCCTGTTTATCGAAGGTCTGAGACCGATTTCAGATGCAACCCGCGAACTGATTGCCAAGAAATACAAGAGCAATGCCGGACTGAACATCGGTATGAGTCCTGCCCTGGTAATCGGTCATCCCACTACACTGGTGGTATCGCTGTTGTTGATTCCTATTACTATCTTATTGGCGGTTATCCTCCCAGGCAACCGTTTCTTGCCGCTGGCATCACTGGCAGGTATGTTCTATCTGTTCCCCATCATTCTGCCTATCACAAAAGGCAACGTGGTGAAATCATTCATCATCGGACTTGTGGCATTGACTTTCGGTCTGTATTTCGTAACTGAACTGGCCGACTTCTTTACGCTAGCTGCCAAAGACGTATATGCAGCCACCGGTGATCCCACTGTGAACATCCCCGAAGGCTTCCAGGCAGGTGCTTTGGACTTTGCCTCTAGCCTTTTCTGTTGGGTAATCTTCCACCTGACATACAGTTTCAAGATTGTAGGACCGGCTATCCTGGTGGCCATTACACTGGGTATGGCAATCTACAACCGCATCCGCATGAGCAGAAACGATGCCAAAGCGACTGCTGAAATTCAGAAATAAGAAGAACTGAAAAAAGAAATTATTTTATACTAACTACTATATTAAAAAAACGCTGAAATATGAAAAAGTTAGCAATTGCAATGATGCTGGGCATCGCAGCGATTTCTGCATCTGCCCAAATGAACTATAAGGTTCAGACTGCTTGTCATCCGCAAGACGTAAAACACTACGACACAGAACGTCTGCGTAATTCATTCATGATGGAAAAAGTAATGGCTCCCGATGAAATCAACCTGACTTACACATTGTATGACCGCTTGATTTACGGAGGAGTAATGCCTGTAAATAAGGAACTGAAACTGGAAACATTCCGCGAACTGGGTCCGGAAATCACTTATTTCCTGGAACGCCGCGAACTGGGTGTTATCAATACAGGCGGTGATGGTATTGTAACTGTGGACGGCAAGGAATATCCGATGACTTACAAGGAAGCACTCTACGTGGGTTGCGGCAACAAGGAAGTGTCTTTCAAAAGTGTAGATGCCAGCAAACCGGCTAAGTTCTACATCAACTCGGCTCCAGCTTACAAATCATTCGTAACTCAACTGATTACAACGGATGCGAAACTGCAGAAGGCTAACCCGAAAAAATATGCACTGGGTATATCTGACCACTACGGCAAGATGGAAGACAGCAACGATCGCGTCGTAAACCAGTTGATTGTAAAGACTGTGCTGGAAAGAGTTAAAGGCGGCGGTACTAACCAGCTGCAGATGGGATTGACCGAACTGGCTCCGGGTTCGGTATGGAATACAATGCCGGCTCACACTCACACTCGTCGTATGGAAGCTTACTACTACTTCAACCTGGCTGAAGGCAACTCTATCTGCCACTTGATGGGTGAACCGAAGGAAGAACGCATGGTATGGCTGCAGAACGAACAGGCCATCACTTCTCCGGAATGGAGCATCCATGCTGCTGCCGGTACTCGCAACTATACTTTCATCTGGGGTATGGCCGGTGAAAACCTGAAGTACAGCGACAAAGACGAAATTAAATATACAGAAATGCGCTAATCAGGAGCATGCTGTGTTCATAACACCGTGAAGTTATTATAAAAAGAGACTCTGTTCACTCCCACGACGGAAGAACGGAGTCTTTTTTTATGGTCTCTTCTACATCAAAAATCCATAAAGACATACGAACTATACTTCGAAACGATGTAGTACAAGCGCAACCAGCAGAGATAACATAAAAATGGAAACTGGAAATTGAGTTGTCAGCGACCGGATACAAAAAAAGCCTCTTCTCACGAAGAAGGCTTTTCAGATTTGCTTACTCTGCATTATCATCATGCTTATTTGTTCAACCGAAAAATACTGAATCAATAAATACAGCATTTTCAATAATGAAGAATAGCAAACGTTAAGATGAAAAAAAGGGAAGTCTCACGACTTCCACAATTCTTCTAACCTTAAATCTAAATCTCTATGAAAAAAACGTGTTGCAAATATAAGTAATTGCTGAGCAGCGAAGTGTTAATGAATAACATAAAGAAAAAATAAAAACTAACATCTGCAAAAATATATAGAATCACGCCCCTTTTTCTATTAAATTTAATAAACTATTATAAAGTGAATTGGACTTCAGCAAACTGGGAACTCCCAAAATGAACAACTGCTTGCGTGCCCGGGTCAGTGCCACATTCAGTTTACGGTCGATTAGTACCCCTTCATCTTCGGTGAGATTGGACATCAGTTTTAACTGATAGAGACTGTTTACACAGCAGGAATAAATAATCACATCGCGCTCACTCCCCTGGAAACGCTCCACTGTATCCACCAGTATCCGGTTGAGGGTAGTGATGCCCTTCTTTTCAATGAATTGCTTTATCAACGCTATCTGGCTGCGATAAGGGGTAATGATACCCAAGGTGCGCGACTCATCGAAAGTATCCGCATTTCTTTCATAAACCTGCACCGCCAATGAGGCTGCCATTTCGGCTTCCGACACATTGATTTTGATCGGAGTACCCAGCTTTTCAGGTACAGATGGATAGAAAACCAAGCGAGGCACAAGGTCTGCCTCTTCCTGCTGATGAGGCAGACCTACCGGCACCAGCCGACCGCCGTAGAATGCCCGGTTGGCAAACTGAGCCACTGCCGGATGCATCCGTCCCTGCTTGCACAGCATGTCGTAAAAATGGGTATAGTTTGCCTCAGACGGCTGCGACACAAATCCGCGGTAGAGCCGTTCAAACAGTGAATCTTTCAAGTTGGTGAGCCCGACAGAAAGCAAAGCCTCGTCACTGACAGCCGACTGTTCGGTGTTCTGAAGCACCACGGCAGGAAGCTGCTTGTGATCACCTATCAAGACAAACTGATCGATAGCATTTCGTCCGTCCTCGTTACGAGCGCAAAAGATACCCAGCAACTGAGGTTCCAGTATCTGTGTGGCCTCATCGATGATAGCTGCATCGAAATGCTTCAACCGGAAGAGCTCAGGCTTACCGGAAATGGCTGCCACCGTGCCCACTATGATACGGCACTGCTGAATGCGCTGAGCCACTTCCGAACGGCGGCGACAAGAAGATAATACGTTCTCGATGAGATGTCCCCGATAGCGTTCGTCGCACGACAACTCACTGCCCACCCGGATAAAATCTACCGATGGAACAATAGACGAGAGCGACTTGCAGATTTCATCCACCGCGCGATTAGTGTAAGAAAGCAACAAGATGTGACGTGCTTCGTCGGCATGAAAGAGTTCCACCATTTTCTTCAGTGCACACGACGTCTTTCCTGTGCCAGGAGGACCTACCAGCAGAAAACAGTCTTTTGCCGCCAGTGCCTTGAGCGCAATCCGGGTAAAGTCATCGGTCGACTGCGCGATAGCTGCATCATAGGAAGCATCAAACCGGGGCATGCGCTGAGAAAGTAGCAAGTCGCGCCGCTCCTGCGTAGCCGACAGAAAAGCATATAACCCTTGATACATGAAACGAAAGGTGGTATCCATCACGTCATGCTCTATGGCATAAAGGCTGGATACAGGCAACACGGCTGTGTTCTGCTGGGCAGAACGCAACCGGATACCGATTTCCTCCTCGGTCATGAATTCAATGTTACCCTTGAATACCATTTTATTGGTTACCTTATCGGCCACACTGTTACGCTCATAGAGCACAATAGCATCTCCCTGCCGAAAATTTGGAAGATAAGAAAAAGAAAAGTCCGCCGCAGCATTCTGCGGCAAACGACTCAGAATTAGATAAGCCTTATGCTCATCAGCGGCATGGTTTTCTTTTATCCGCAAATCATAAATAATCTCCCCCGCCTCACACTTTTCATCGAGCGTAGAGAGCCACAGAGAGGCTGCCCCTTTCTGTCCTTCATAGGCAGCATCACCCGACTTAGACACATAGAGTTCCTTCGTGAGAAAATTGTAGAGAGCATAGAAATACTTTCTCTCCAGCGTAGAAAGACAATCTATCTTCTCGCGCAAGCTGTCAATAGAAGGACGCAAGTAATTAGTCCAGAAACGTCCGGAAAGGTTACGCTCATTCAAAATGTCAGCATGAAGCTCGCCCAGTTTCTCAGCTGTAAACGACAGGCTGTTGTGCAACTGCACGGCATATTCACCCGCCACGATGCGGTTGCGCACGTCGATAGCCCTGCGCACCATAGCCCAAGACGACCGCGCAGGATAAAGAAGCGGGTAACGAGTGTAAAGTAAATAGGCCTTCACCTTACGGTGGTCCATTCCCATAGAGTACTGGAGTACAGCCTGATAAAGCAGCATTTGCACCTTATTGTTCTCCTTGGGCTCCACTTTGCCAGGAATGAGATACTCATCCGCTTTGCCCGACTTCATTTCGATGAACGAACTCATGTCACGCTGCATATAGTCCAACCGTCCTTGCAAACCCAACGCCTCACAGATGTAAGTCGGCTCCAGAACAGCATCCGTCTTGTCAAGCTCGTAACCGGGATAGTGAAACGTATCGTTCACTATCTCACGGATATGCTCAAAATGCAGTTTGCAATCGTCGAAAAACTGACGTTCTTTTTCCTTTTCGCGTAAATCAGCACAGGCTGCCAATTCGATGGGATAACGGCGAAACGCTTTCTGCATACATTCCAGATAGTTCACCTCCCCGCTATCAGAATGAATCCATTCATCCAAAAAAAGGTTGGCTATGTTTCCCAGAAGCAACGGGCGCGCATTTTCGATGGGCTGAAGGCGCGAAAGAAGGTAGTTGGCCGGATGATGCCCATAATCACGGAAACACTCGGCCAGCGCACTGATATCGAGCAGATAATCAGGCTCCAGAACGATAAACGAAGGAGTAAGTATACCTGCCTCGTCCACCGCCACATCCAGCAAATTCAACTGGGCATGTTTCCAAAGCACCCGACAAGTTTCATCAAACTCCTCATTGATTTGCGGAACACCATAACGTACTTGCAGCAGCGTTTCCGACACTTCATCCAGCGAAGTGACATACAAATACTGTGCATCGGCCTTTTGAAAACACACACGCATACGCTCCACCCGTTTATGGGGCAACGGCGCTACCTGATAGGTAGCATCGGCTACCGGCAACAAACGGTAGAGCGCTTCTGGGATATCCTCGCCCGAGAGCTTGCGAACAAAGAAAGCCAAAGTCTTGGCATCCCGCAGCAAGTGCTCCTTCACCGGTTGGGAAGTGTGATTCAAAATCTGATTGGAAGTCAGCCGAAATGTGTGCAACCGATTCTGATCGCCCACCGAAAGATTCCACTTAGAGGATACAAAACTGATGCGTGCCGAAAGATCGGTCATCTGCAAACTCTCATGCTGCATCTGCGAACGACAGATACGTTCAAGCAAATCGCGCATCTGCTTGTAACCCAAAGCCAAGCAACTGTTATCTGCCCTACAAACAGCTAACAACAAGTCGTATGATTCAGATGCCAATAGAAGGTCGAGTGCCCTGTCTTCCTGCCGTTTTTCTTTAATTTGCTGCATTGGCCAACTGTTTTTTATCTTTAATCATCCAAATACTCATCTCATAAAGCAAATAGAGCGGCACCGACACCACCGCTAAGGTGAACGGATCGCCCGTGGGCGTAATAACGGCTGCCACCACCACAATAGCCACAATGGCATGACGGCGGTATTTACGCAGAAAAGACCGGTCTACAATACCCAATAGCGAAAGCAACCAAGTGACCAGCGGCAGTTCAAAAGCCAACCCCATGCAAAGGATAAGCATCATAAAATTATCAATATACGAGGTAAGCGACAAGATGTTCTCCACCTCCTCACTCAGCTGATAAGTGGCAAGGAAACGGAGTGTCAGCGGATAAACCATGAAATAGCCCAGTAACACACCGAAAAAAAACATCACCGTCCCCATGCCCAATGCCTTGGACACCCCTTTCTTTTCATCAGGATACAAAGCCGGAGCAATAAAGCGCCACACCTCATACAGCAAGTAAGGCATAGCGGTGACCACCGAGAGCCAAAAAGCCGTGGAAATATGGATAAAAAAAGGGGCAGCCAAATGGATGTTGACCAACTTGACATGAAATTCCTGCGTAAAAAACTCATCGGTTAAATGCAATTCCCGACTGATGTAACGCAAAAAGTCATAAAAAACAAAATCATTGTGACACGGTGCCAAGATGACATGATCAAAAAGATAAGGCATGGCCACAAAATAACCGACTGCCAAGACCATCCAAACACCAATCACCCGGAAAAGCATTCTGCGCAACGCTTCCAAGTGATCCCAAAAACTCATTTCTGCCATCCGTACATCCTTTACTTATTAGTGTCCGATGGCTTGTCCAATTCTTCTTTTGCCTTATTGATTTCCTCTTTTGCTTCATTTACGCCTTCCCTAAAGCTCTTCACGCCCTTGCCCAATCCGCGCATCAGTTCGGGAATTTTCTTACCGCCAAACAGCAGCAAAACAACAAGCATAATCGCAATCCACTCCCAGCCGCTCGGCATCATCAATAATAAAAACAAACATGTCATAAGTTTATCGTAATCAAATTATAATTTATCATGCAAAGATACTTTTTTAACTGCAATGAAAAGACACCTCATTCGTTAATTATTCTTGGTAATACACCCGTTTCACCCGGGTAGAAACACTGGTAAGCACCTCATAGGGAATAGTTTCGAGCGCATCGGACAACTTGGTAATAGGTAGATCATCACCGAAAATAATCACCTTGTCGCCTTCACGACAATCGATGCCAGTAACATCAATCATACAGACATCCATGCAAATATTACCCACATAAGGTGCTTTCTTCCCATTTACCAGGCAGTAGGCATTGCCCCGGCCCAAATGCCGGTTCAGCCCGTCGGCATAACCGATTGGGATAGCAGCAATGCGCGACGGACGGGTCAGATGCCCCATGCGGCTGTAACCCACCGTATCTTCCTCGGGCACCTCCCGAATCTGCAGGATGGTGGTCTTCAGTGTGCTCACGTTGTGGATTATCGAATTATCTATCGGACTGATTCCATACAGACCGATACCCAAACGCACCATGTCGAACTGTGCACCGGGAAAGCGTTCAATGCCAGCCGTGTTGCAGATATGACGGAGAATCTTGTGCGAAAAAGCAGCCTGCAGTTCCAAAGAACCTTTCTCAAACAGCACAATCTGCTGGCGGGTAAAGGCGTCAAACTGAGGCGAGTCGCTACCCACAAAATGCGAGAATACCGAACGAGGAATGACAGCATTCTGTCCCTTCAACCGACAGATGAGCTGGGGGATATCATCCACTGAAAAGCCCAAGCGGTGCATACCGGTATCGAGTTTGATGTGAATGGGGAAATGAGTGACCCCTTCCTTTTCCGCCGCCTTAATCAAGGCATCAAGCAAATAGAAATTATACACCTCCGGCTCCAGTTTGTAATCGAACATCGTTTTAAAAGCCGTCAGTTCAGGGTCCATAATGATGATGGACGACGTGATACCGGCTTTCCGAAGTTCTGAACCCTCGTCGGCCACTGCCACGGCCAAATAATCCACATGATGCTCCTGCAATGTCTTGGCAATCTCATACGACCCAGCTCCGTAGGCCGATGCTTTGACCATGCAAACCATCTTCGTGTCGGGATTCCGCAGCATCGAACGATAGTGATTAAGGTTCTCCACCATAGCATGCAGGTTAACTTCCAGAATCGTTTCATGCACCTTCAGTTCCAGTGCCTCAGACACTTCATCAAAATGAAAAATCCGCGATCCTTTCACCAAAATAGCTTCCGACTGAAACGTGCGCAAGATGCCCGAAGCCAGCAAAGCCTCCGTGTCGGGAAAGAAATAAGATTCGATGTCGTCAGCAAAACGGACGGCACACGACGAAATCTCCGTACCCACCCCAATCAACTTATCAACTCCCCGGCTGCGTATGAGCTGTCCCACTCTGCGATAAAGCGACACAACCGTCTGTCCCGTTTCCAAGATATCCGATAAAATCAGCGTCCTCTTCAACCCCATCTGCTCCGAACGGCGCACCAGAAAATCGAGCGCTATATCCAAAGAAGCCAAATCGGAATTATAGCTATCGTTAATCAGCAGGCAGTTATTCTTGCCCTCCTTTACTTCCAGCCGCATAGCAATAGGCTCCAGATGAGCCATACGAGCCGTAATCTCTTCGGCCGGCGTCATGAGATACAAACAAACCGCCAGACAGTTGAGCGCATTTTCGATGGAAGCCTCATCCACAAAAGGAATCTGAAATGTGTTGTCCATGTCGAGATAGCGGTATGAAATCACCGTACAATCTTCCTTCTTCTCCACCTCACTGATATACAACGGACGCTCGATATCCGTGCGGCTCCAGGCAATCTCACGAGCCGTGAGCATCGACTTCGACACACAATTGCTGATAAACTCGTCATCTCCGTTGTAAACCACCACATCGCAATCTTTGAAGAAAGAAAGTTTCTCCATACACTTTTCCTGCAGAGAGAAAAAATTCTCCTGATGCGCTCCGCCGATATTGGTCAACACCCCAATCGTGGGCTGGATAATCCGCTTCAACGCCCCCATCTCTCCCATTTCTGATATGCCGGCCTCGAAGATGCCCAGTTCGGCTTCCCCATGAAGCTGCCACACCGACAGCGGCACACCAATCTGCGAATTATAACTACGCGGCGAACGCACGATGCAGCGGTCGGGACTCAGCAACTGATGCAGCCACTCTTTCACCACCGTTTTACCGTTGCTGCCTGTAATGCCGATGACCGGAATGTCGAAATGCTGACGATGCACCTCGGCCAATTTCTGCAATGCCTTCAGTGTATGGGGCACCACCAAAAAATTGGAAGAAGGGAATTCGGTGCTGTCTATCCGCTTGAAATCTTCCTCAGAAACCACAAAATTACGCACGCCCCGATCATATAAGTCGGCCAGATAACGCACCCCACTGTTGCGCTTGGTCGTCAATGCAAAAAAAAGAGTTTCCTCCGGAAAACTCAAGGAGCGGCTGTCTGTGAGCAGCCAATCAATAGATGCCTCCTGCTCTCCCACCCGGCGAGCGTGCATACATTGGGCTATGGATTCAATCGTATATGACATAATTCTATTTCTTTTTGAAAATCTAAGTACGGGTATTTTCCGATAAGTCGTTCTATTTTTAACACAATTTGACCTAAAAAACGATGATAAACCTCCGAATGAGGATGAAAAGGGCGGTGTTCCAAATCCCTACGTATGTCTTCCACCGCTTCCAGTATCCGGAGCGTTTCCGCCGGAAAGCAAGTAGCCGAGAAACGTTGCCACAGGTAGCGCACTGCCAGAGGCGAAGGATGCACCATATCTTCTGCAAAAAAACGATAATCGCGCAGCTCATCCAACACAATCTCATAAGAAGGGAAATACCACACCCTACCGGGAAAAAGCTGCTGCAGCCGGTCGATGGCCAACAGCAAAGTAGCCTTGCTCAGTTGATTGGCATGCATACCGTCGCGCTGATGACGGATAGGGCTCACCGTAAACAGCAAGCGCGCCTGAGGGCAGATAACAGTGAGGTCGGCTATAAGCTCCTGATACTCATCCACGATTTCATCCACCGAAAGCAACCTTCGCGTGAACAGTTCCTCGGGCAACTTATGACAATTAGCCACCACCCTTCCAGTGTCTTTCTGCTCATAGACATAGGCTGTTCCGAAGGTCAGCATCAGCCAATCTAGACGCTGTACCCGCTCACACGCCTGTTGCAACCGATCATTGATTCGCTGCAAGACCAGGCGGGGAGATTCGGCCGAAAAAATGCTATGATGCATCGAACTGTGCCACAATCCCTTGTAGAAAAAGAGGTCTGACTCCTCATACACCTTGCCGTTTCTTATTTCCTTCCATGCCGCCCCGATGGAGAGCGGATTGTAAAGAATGCCAAAAGGATTCATGTCCACCTGGAACTTGCCCTCCCGGAGAAAGTTTCCCATATTTTCGGCAAAACAAGACCCCATCAAAAGAATCTGATCGACATGACTAACGGACGGAAAGTCAACGGGTAACTCCACTGTCGTTTGAAAGTTCATAAGAGATTATATCATTTTTTATTATGTTTCGTATGCAAAAGTATACTTTCTTTTCGTATTTTTGCACTAAATATCCTAGAATCATGAATAGTGAACCAACATATCATTTACTAAACTCCATCAATTACCCAAATGATTTGCGGAAGTTGCCGATAGATCAGCTACCGGAGGTATGCAAAGAGCTTAGACAAGATATCATCAAGGAGCTCTGTTGTAATCCGGGACATTTTGCTTCGAGTTTAGGAACTGTAGAGCTCACAGTAGCTCTCCACTATATATACAACACTCCTTACGACCGCATCGTATGGGATGTGGGGCATCAGGCTTATGGACACAAAATTCTGACAGGGCGCAGAGAAGCTTTCTCTACCAACCGGAAATTCGGAGGAATCCGTCCGTTTCCATCGCCCGACGAAAGTGAATACGACACATTTACCTGCGGACACGCATCCAACTCCATATCGGCGGCTCTCGGCATGGCTGTAGCAGCCACTCGAAAAGGAGAAAAACGTCACGTGGTGGCTGTCATCGGTGACGGTTCCATGAGCGGAGGCTTAGCTTTCGAAGGACTAAACAATGCCTCTGTGACCCCGAATAACCTGCTTATTATTTTAAACGACAACAACATGGCCATCGACCGCAGCGTAGGTGGCATGAAGCAATATCTATTCAACCTGACCACCTCCAACCGCTACAACAAGCTCCGCTTCCAAATTTCTCAGCTATTATTTAAGCTAGGCCTGCTGAACGATGAGCGGCGCAAAGCACTAATTCGTTTCGGCAACAGCCTGAAATCGATGGCTGCCCAGCAACAAAATGTCTTCGAGGGAATGAACATCCGCTATTTCGGTCCCATCGACGGACACGACGTGAAAAAGTTGGTACGTGTGCTGAACGACATCAAGGACATGAAAGGGCCCAAGATACTTCACCTGCACACCACGAAAGGAAAAGGGTTTGGCCCGGCCGAAAAGCACGCCACCGAATGGCATGCCCCCGGCAAGTTCAACCCCGTAACAGGTGAACGTCTGATTGCCAATACAGAAGGAATGCCTCCCCTCTTTCAAGAGGTATTCGGCCACACACTGGTTGAACTGGCTGAAGCCAACCCCCGCATTATCGGTGTCACCCCCGCCATGCCCAGCGGCTGTTCGATGAACCTACTCATGGAGAAAATGCCCGACCGGGCTTTCGACGTAGGCATAGCCGAAGGACATGCCGTGACCTTCTCGGGAGGAATGGCCAAGGACGGGCTACAGCCGTTCTGCAACATCTATTCTTCGTTCATGCAACGGGCATACGACAATATCATCCACGACATAGCGATACAGAAACTACCTGTGGTACTGTGTCTCGACCGCGCCGGTCTGGTAGGCGAAGATGGTCCCACGCATCACGGAGCCTTCGACCTGGCTTGCCTGCGCCCCATACCGAATCTGACGATTTCTTCACCGATGAACGAACAGGAACTACGCCGGCTGATGTATACAGCGCAACTGCCGAACAAAGGACCGTTCGTAATACGCTATCCACGCGGACGCGGAGTGCTAGTGAACTGGAAATGTCCGCTGGAGGAAATACCGGTGGGCAAAGGACGGAAACTGAAAGACGGAGACGACCTCGCCGTTCTCTCCATCGGCCCCATCGGAAATACGGCGGCCCATGCCATCGCTCAGGCGGAAAAAGAGTTAGCACTGTCGATAGCTCACTACGACCTGCGTTTTCTGAAACCGCTGGACGAAGCTATGCTGCATGAAATAGGACGCAAGTTCAGCCGCATCCTGACCATAGAAGACGGAATCATTGAAGGCGGCATGGGCAGTGCTGTCCTTGAATTTATGGCTGATCATAACTACCAACCGACTGTGAAACGTATCGGAATTCCGAACATCTTCGTGGAGCACGGCGCCGTGAAAGAACTGTACCACGTATGCGGCATGGACGAAGAAAGTATGCTGACCCTTATAAAAGAATGGACGAAATAAGATGAAGATCATTATTGCAGGTGCCGGTAATGTGGGCACCCATCTGGCCAAACTGCTATCAAGAGAAAAACAGGATATTATCCTAATGGACGACGACGAAGAAAAACTCAGCGCGCTGAGTTCCAACTTCGACTTGCTCACCGTTACTGCCTCTCCTTCCTCGATTTCCGGCTTAAAGGAAGTGGGAGTCAAAGAAGCCGACCTTTTCATCGCAGTGACTCCCGACGAGAGCCGCAACATGACAGCTTGCATGCTGGCTACCAACCTGGGAGCAAAAAAAACAGTGGCACGCATTGACAATTATGAATATCTGCTACCCAAGAACAAAGAGTTCTTCCAAAAGTTGGGAGTAGACTCGCTGATCTATCCTGAGATGCTGGCAGCCAAGGAGATTGTTTCGTCTATGAAAATGAGTTGGGTGCGCCAATGGTGGGAATTCTGCGGCGGGACCTTGATTCTGATTGGTACGAAGATGCGCGAAAAGGCGGAAATACTGAACATACCACTTTACGAACTAGGAGCTCCTAACATTCCCTATCACGTGGTGGCCATCAAGCGCGGCACGGAGACCATCATTCCCCACGGAGACGACGTCATCAAGTTGAACGATATTGTTTACTTCACCACTACCCGTAAATACATTCCCTATATCCGCAAAATTGCGGGCAAGGAAGACTATGCCGACGTGCGCAACGTCATGATTATGGGAGGCAGCCGGATTGCCGTGCGCACTGCCCAGTACGTGCCTGACTACATGCAAGTGAAGATCGTGGAAAACGACATCAACCGGTGCAACAGGCTCACTGAACTGCTAGACGACCACATCATGATTATCAACGGCGACGGCCGCGATATGGATCTTCTCATGGAGGAAGGGCTGAAAAATACAGAGGCTTTCGTGGCGCTGACCGACAATTCGGAAACCAACATCCTAGCTTGTCTGGCAGCCAAACGCATGGGAGTGAACAAAACCGTAGCTGAAGTAGAAAACATCGATTACATCGGTATGGCCGAGAGCCTGGACATCGGAACGGTGATCAACAAAAAGATGATTGCCGCCAGCCACATCTACCAGATGATGCTGGATGCCGACGTGTCTAACGTGAAATGCCTCACCTTTGCCAACGCCGACGTGGCGGAATTTACTGTGCCCGAGGGCGCCAAAATTACGAAGCATCTCATCAAAGACCTCGGATTGCCCAAAGGAACCACCATCGGTGGTATGATACGCAACGGTGAAGGTATCCTGGTGACCGGAGACACCCTGATTCAGCCGGGCGACCATGTCGTAGTATTCTGCCTCAGTATGATGATTAAAAAGATAGAAAAATTTTTCAACTAAAACCCGATAACAAAAAAACAAACGTAAGAAAGCGATGATAAACTCCAAAATGATATACCGGATTATAGGTTTCCTGCTTCTCATAGAAACAGCCATGTTGCTGTGTTGTAGCGGTGTTTCGCTTTTTTACGAAGGATGCGACCTAAAGAGTTTCCTGCTCTCCTCTGCCATCACAGCAGGCATCGGTCTGCTGCTGCTCGCAATGGGGAAAGGAGCCGAAAAGTCGCTCAACCGACGGGATGGCTATGTGATAGTCAGTATCGCATGGGTCACTTTCTCCCTCTTCGGTATGCTACCTTATTATATAGGAGGCTTCATTCCCAGCGTGACCGATGCCTTCTTTGAAACCATGTCGGGCTTCAGCAGTACAGGAGCCACGATTCTGAACAACATCGAATCCATGCCCCACGGCATCCTGTTTTGGCGGGCTATGACCCAATGGATAGGAGGTTTGGGCATCGTGTTCTTCACCATCGCCGTGTTGCCCATATTCGGTGTCAGCGGCATCCAAGTGTTTGCAGCAGAAGCCACCGGACCGACACACGACAAGGTACACCCACGCATTGACGTAACAGCCAAATGGATTTGGGGCATCTATGCCGGCATGACAGGTACCCTGATTCTGCTGCTGACATTAGGAGGCATGAATATATTCGACAGTATCTGCCACGCCTTCACCACTACCAGTACCGGTGGCTTTTCCACCAAGCAAGCCAGCATAGAATACTACCACTCGCCCTACATTGAATATGTCATTTCCATTTTCATGTTCCTCTCGGGCATCAACTTTACCTTACTGCTATTGCTGTTCAACGGAAAAATAAAGAAATTCATTCACGACACAGAGCTGAAGTTTTATTTTCTCTGCGTATCCTTCTTCACCCTATTTATCGCAATCTGGCTTTATCAGACCTCACCAGTAAGCGCAGAAGAAGCCTTCCGCAAATCGTTCTTCCAAGTAGTTTCCCTACAGACATCCACCGGATTTGCCACTGCCGACTACATGCAATGGCCTTCTATCCTGTGGGGATGCCTGCTGATACTGATGATTATAGGAGCCTGTGCAGGCAGCACCACCGGCGGCATCAAATGCATCCGCATGGTCATCCTGTTCAAAATTGTAAAAAATGAATTCAAACACATCCTCCATCCCAATGCAGTGCTTCCCGTGCGGGTGAACAAACAGGTCATCCCTCCCACGATTCAGTCTACCGTGCTAGCCTTCACCTTCTTATATGCCACTATTGCATTCATCAGCATTTTGGTGATGTTGGGACTAGGAGTGGGATTTCTGGAGGCAATAGGCACCGTACTTTCCAGTATGGGTAATATGGGACCGGGCCTGGGCACCTGCGGACCGGCCTATTCGTGGAGCGAACTACCTGATTTGGCGAAATGGCTGTGTTCTTCCCTCATGCTCTTGGGACGTTTGGAACTATTTACCGTGCTACTACTGTTCACATCCGACTTTTGGGAAAAAAACTAAGAGAATATTCCAAACAGAAACCACCCCTGTTTTCAAACAGAAGACACAAAATCAAGCCAACTGCCCCCCAAAAAATAAAGGACCAAAACCTCTGATGAAAGAAGGGAGTGCTAAAAAACTTTATTTTGCTATATAGAGATTGCAAAAAATAAAAATTTAATTCTATCTTTGCAACTCTAAAAATAGAAAATGAAAGAAAGCTTAAAAATCGATCTATTCATAATATTAACTTTACTGCTACATAGCTTCTCCAACAAAGCCATGGCAGAAGACGGCAAAGTAACACTTCCAATCTATCGTCAGAATAAGTGCTATATATCTCAAGAGCAACCCGATAACAACATGCTTGCCCATATATTTCATCTGCATGCCACCCCTTTCTGTGACATGAGTCATGCCGATGGACTGCATGTGCCCGGCAACAAACTACAATCATTCTCATACAGTTGGCCATTCACCAGAGGGTGAGCAGGTCAAGTGTAGTTTTTTATATACTATTCAATCTAAACAGTTATTGAATTATGAACTTTACATTTTTAGTTGTTGTCTTATTGACAGCGCTGGCCTTTGTAGGCATAGTGATAGCCCTATCCAGAGCCATTTCTCCGCGCTCCTACAACCCGCAGAAGTTTGAAGCTTACGAATGCGGCATTCCTACACGCGGCAAATCATGGATGCAATTCCGCGTGGGATACTATCTGTTTGCCATTCTGTTTTTGATGTTCGATGTAGAAACAGCTTTTCTATTTCCATGGGCAACAGTCATGAGTGAAATGGGTCCACAGGGACTTATCAGCATTCTCTTCTTTTTCATCATTTTAGTATTAGGCCTTGCATATGCTTGGAGGAAAGGAGCGTTGGAATGGAAATAATCAAAAAACCAAAAATAAAATCAATTCCGTATGAGGAGTTTATCGACAATGAATCATTGGAAAAACTGGTCAAAGAGCTCAACGCAGGAGGAGCTAATGTGGCTCTCGGCGTGCTCGACGACTTCATCAACTGGGGACGTAGCAACTCGCTATGGCCACTCACATTCGCTACCAGTTGCTGCGGTATCGAATTCATGGCATTGGGTGCCGCCCGTTATGACATGGCCCGCTTCGGGTTTGAAGTAGCCCGTGCCAGTCCGCGTCAAGCCGACATGATTATGGTGTGCGGAACCATCACCAACAAGATGGCTCCCGTACTGAAACGTCTATACGACCAGATGCCCGACCCTAAATATGTCATTGCCGTGGGAGGATGTGCTGTGAGCGGTGGTCCTTTCAAGAAATCCTATCACGTAGTAAACGGAGTGGATAAAATTCTTCCGGTAGACGTATACATTCCGGGCTGTCCTCCCCGCCCTGAAGCCTTCTATTATGGAATGATGCAGCTTCAGCGCAAAGTGAAAATCGAAAAATTCTTCGGCGGAGTGAACAGGAAAGAAAAAAAGCCGGAAGTAAATGAATAACAATTAGCTAAAACAGACATGCAAGAAATACAATTTATAGCCCCTGAAGCCCTACACGATGAGATGCTCCGCCTGCACAATGAAAAACAGATGGACTTTTTGGAAAGCCTCACCGGAATGGACTGGGGAATTGCAGACGAAAAAGACAGCCCGGAGAAACTACGGGGACTGGGGGTGGTCTATCACTTGGAATCCACGATTACCGGGGAACGCCTAGCAATCAAAACAGCAACTGTCAACCGGAAACAACCGGAACTGCCATCGGTAAGTGACATTTGGAAAATAGCCGATTTCTATGAGCGTGAAGTGTATGATTTCTACGGCATTATCTTTGTAGGACACCCCGACATGCGTCGTTTATACCTGCGCAACGACTGGGTGGGTTATCCGATGCGCAAAGACAACGACCCCGAAAAAGACAACCCGCTGTGCATGACCAATGAAGAAACCTTCGACACCACCCAGGAAATTGAACTGAACTCCGACGGAACTATCAAAAATAAAGAAACCAAGCTCTTCGGAGAAGAGGAATACATTGTCAACATTGGACCGCAACACCCTGCCACCCATGGTGTGATGCGTTTCCGCGTGTCACTGGAAGGAGAAATCATCCGCAAGATTGATGCCAACTGCGGCTATATACACCGGGGAATCGAAAAGATGAACGAAAGTTTGACTTACCCGCAGACACTGGCGCTGACCGACCGTTTGGACTACTTGGGAGCTCATCAGAACCGCCATGCCTTGTGTATGTGTATTGAGAAAGCCATGGGCATTGAAGTCAGCGAACGCGTACAGTACATTCGCACCATCATGGACGAACTGCAGCGCATCGACTCCCATCTTCTTTTCTATTCCTGTCTGGCTATGGACTTGGGGGCTCTGACCGCCTTCTTTTACGGATTCCGCGATCGTGAAAAGATATTGGATATCTTCGAAGAAACCTGCGGCGGACGACTGATTATGAACTACAACACCATCGGTGGAGTGCAGACCGACATTCATCCCAATTTTGTCAGACGAGTGAAAGAGTTCATCCCCTATCTCAGAGACATTATCCATGAATATCACGACATATTCACAGGCAACATCATTACCCAAAGCCGTCTGAAAGGCGTGGGCATACTGAGCCGTGAAGATGCCATCTCGTTTGGCTGTACGGGAGGCACAGGTCGTGCTTCCGGCTGGGCCTGCGACGTACGCAAACGCATGCCGTATGGAGTATATGATAAGGTAGACTTCAAAGAAATCCTCTACACCGAAGGCGACTGCTTTACCCGCTATCTGGTACGTATGGACGAAATAATGGAAAGTCTGCATATCATCGAACAGCTGATTGACAACATTCCCGAAGGTCCCTATCAGAAAAAAATGAAACCCATCATCCGCGTGCCGGAAGGAAGCTATTATGCTGCCGTAGAAGGAAGCCGTGGTGAGTTTGGCGTGTTCCTTGAAAGCCAAGGAGACAAAACGCCCTACCGCCTGCATTACCGTTCCACCGGTCTTCCGCTGGTTGCCGCCATCGACACCATCTGCCGGGGAGCCAAGATTGCCGACCTGATTGCTATCGGCGGAACCATCGATTACGTAGTACCCGATATTGACAGATAACTAAACTCTCAAAAATATGTTCGATTTTAGTATAGTAACAAAATGGATACATGAGCTGCTTCTCTCTCTAATGCCCGAAGGAGTAGCCGTCTTTATAGAATGTGTGGTAGTGGGCGTGTGTCTAGTGGCACTCTATGCCATTCTGGCCATCATTCTGATTTACATGGAGCGCAAAGTCTGTGGATTCTTCCAATGTCGTTTGGGCCCCAACCGCGTAGGTAAATGGGGCTGCATCCAAGTGGTATGCGACGTGATTAAGATGCTGACGAAAGAAATCTTCATGCCCAAAGGAGCCGACAACTTTCTCTATAACCTCGCCCCCTTCATGGTTATCCTCGCCTCTTTCCTCACCTTCTCGTGCATTCCTTTCAACAAAGGAGCCGAAATACTGGACTTCAACGTAGGCGTCTTCTTCCTGCTAGCAGCTTCCAGCATCGGCGTGGTAGGTATCCTGCTAGCCGGATGGGGAAGTAACAACAAATTCTCACTGATCGGTGCCATGCGTAGCGGTGCTCAAATTATCAGCTACGAACTGTCGGTGGGCATGAACATCATGACCATGGTAGTGCTAACCGGCACCATGCAGTTCTCTGAAATTGTAAACAACCAAGCCGACGGATGGTTTATCTTCAAAGGCCACTTGCCCGCGCTGATTGCATTCATTATCTATCTGATAGCCGGCAATGCCGAATGTAACCGCGGTCCGTTCGACCTTCCCGAAGCTGAAAGTGAGCTGACAGCCGGCTACCACACCGAGTATTCCGGTATGGGATTCGGTTTCTTCTACCTAGCAGAATACCTCAACCTGTTTATCGTGGCCAGCGTAGCCTCTACCATCTTCCTGGGAGGATGGATGCCGCTACATATAGCAGGACTAGAAGGATTCAACGCCATCATGGACTACATTCCCGGATTTGTATGGTTCTTCAGCAAAGCCTTCTTTGTAGTCTTCCTGCTCATGTGGATCAAATGGACCTTTCCCCGCTTGCGTATCGACCAGATACTCAATCTGGAATGGAAATACCTGGTTCCCATCTCAATGATAAACTTACTGATTATGGCCTGTTGCGTAGCCTTCGGCCTCCATTTCTGATAATTTACAACTATGGAATATAAAGATAAAAAATACACCTATTTAGGAGGTCTGGTACACGGCATCAGCACGCTGACAACGGGTATGAAGACCAGTATCAAAGTCTACTTCCGCAAGAAAGTGACCGAACAGTATCCCGAAAACCGGAAAGAACTGAAAATGTTCGACCGTTTCCGCGGCACCCTGACCATGCCTCACAACGAAAACAACGAGCACCACTGCGTAGCTTGCGGACTCTGCCAGTCGGTCTGTCCCAACGGCACCATCCATGTGAGTAGCGAAACGGTGGAAACAGAAGACGGAAAGAAGAAAAAAATACTGGTAGCCTACGAATACGATCTAGGTTCCTGCATCTTCTGCCAATTGTGTGTGAATGCCTGTCCGCACAACGCCATTACCTTCGACCAAAACTTTGAGCATGCCGTATTCGACCGCTCCAAACTCGTTTTGAAACTCAACCATGAAGGAAGTAAAGTTATAGAAAAGAAAAAAGAAAAATAAATATGGGATCAACACTAGAAATGGTAGTATTCTACTTCTTGGCAGCCTTTATCGTTGCCATGTCTGTCATGACGGTGACCACCCAGCGCATTGTGCGCTCAGCAACCTATCTGCTATTTGTCCTCTTCGGCACAGCCGGCATCTATTTTCTGCTTGGATACACCTTTTTAGGCTCCGTGCAAATTATGGTATATGCAGGCGGTATTGTTGTACTGTATGTATTCTCCATCCTACTCACCAGTGGAGAAGGCGACCGGGCCGAAAAGCTGAAATGGAACAAATTCCTTGCGGGCTTGTTTACCATGCTGGCCGGACTGATTACCATCCTGGCTATCACCCTCAAACACGAATTTCTCCAGACACCGAATCTGGCCCCTGTTGAAAAGAATATCCACACCATCGGACACGCCCTTCTCAGCAGCGACAAATACGGTTACGTATTGCCATTTGAAGCAGTCAGCATTCTGCTGCTGGCCTGTATCATTGGCGGTATCATGATTGCCCGTAAGAGATAACCCAATTATTAAATACTAAATTAGTGCCAATATGATACACATGGAATATTATCTGGTAGTCTCCACCCTGATGATGTTTGCAGGAATCTACGGATTCTTCACCCGTCGCAACACGCTGGCTATCTTGATATCTGTCGAATTAATGCTGAATGCAACCGATATCAACTTCGCTGTATTCAATCGTTTTCTGTTTCCGGAAGGTATGGAAGGCTACTTCTTTGCCCTATTTTCCATCGCCATTTCAGCAGCAGAGACGGCCATTGCCATTGCCATCATGATTAACATCTACCGCAACATCCGAAGCATACAGGTGCGCAATCTGGATGAAATGAAATGGTAACAGCACCCATAAAACAATAAGTATAAACCTATCAATTAAATAACACTGTATGGAACTAACAATTCTGATACTCCTTCTTCCATTTCTTTCGTTCCTGCTTCTGGGAATCGGAGGCAAATGGATGTCTCACCGCACGGCAGGCATCATCGGCACGACGGTATTGGGAGCAGTCACTGTCCTATCCTATGCGACAGCCTACCTCTTTTTCTCTGCACCCCGACTGGCAGACGGTACCTTTGCCACGCTGATGCCCTACAATTTCGTATGGCTTCCCTTCACAGAAACCCTTCATTTTGAATTAGGCATTCTGCTAGACCCCATATCCATAATGATGCTGATTGTCATCACCACCATATCGCTGATGGTACACATCTATTCCTTCGGTTATATGAAAGGAGAAGTGGGCTTCCAGCGATACTATGCCTTCCTGTCGCTGTTTACTATGTCCATGCTCGGACTAGTGGTAGCTACCAATATCTTCCAGATGTACCTCTTCTGGGAGTTGGTGGGAGTAAGTTCGTATCTGCTTATCGGATTCTACTATACCAAACCGGCAGCCATCTCCGCATCCAAAAAAGCCTTCATCGTGACCCGCTTTGCAGATTTAGGCTTCCTCATCGGTATTCTGATTTACGGATACTACGGAAACACCTTCGGATTTACCCCCGAAAACATAGCTCTACTCAGCGGTGGAGCAGCCATGCTTCCACTGGCCCTCGGACTGATGTTTGTGGGCGGTGCCGGTAAGAGTGCCATGTTCCCGCTACACATCTGGCTACCCGATGCTATGGAAGGCCCGACCCCCGTCAGTGCCCTGATTCATGCTGCCACCATGGTGGTGGCCGGCGTTTATCTAGTAGCCCGCATGTACCCGCTGTTCATTGCCTACGCTCCCGACACCCTGCACATCGTTGCTTGGGTAGGAGCCTTCACCGCTTTCTATGCAGCCTGCGTAGCCTGCGTGCAGTCCGACATCAAACGTGTGCTAGCCTTCTCCACCATCTCCCAGATTGGCTTCATGATGGTAGCTCTCGGCGTATGCACCTCCATAAATCCGCACGAAGGAGGACTGGGATACATGGCCTCCCTGTTCCACCTATTTACCCATGCCATGTTCAAAGCCTTGCTCTTCCTGGGAGCAGGTAGCATCATTCATGCCGTTCACTCCAACGAAATGAGCGCCATGGGAAGTCTGCGTAAATACATGCCCATAACCCACATCACCTTTCTGATAGCCTGTTTGGCCATTGCCGGCATCCCACCGTTCTCAGGATTCTTCTCCAAAGATGAAATTCTGACCGCCTGTTTCCAATACAATGCAGCGATGGGATGGATTATGACTGCCATTGCCGCCATGACCGCCTTCTATATGTTCCGCCTCTACTACAATATCTTCTGGGGAAAAGAAAACAAAGAACTACATGCCCAGCACACTCCGCATGAAAGTCCGCTGAGCATGACCTTCCCGCTGATGTTTCTAGCAGGCGTGACCTGTGTAGCCGGATTCATTCCTTTCGGACACTTTATCAGTGCCAACGGTGAATCTTACACCATCCACCTCGATGCCACTGTAGCTACTACAAGTATCGTGATTGCTCTGCTGTCTATCGCTGTGGCCACTTGGATGTACAAGAAAGAACAACAGCCGGTGGCTGATAACCTTGCCAAACAGTTCAAGACACTGCACAAGGCAGCTTATCATCGTTTCTACATCGATGAAATATACCAGTTTATTACCCATAAGATCATCTTCCACTGCATCTCCACCCCCATTGCCTGGTGGGATCGCCACGTGGTAGACGGATTCTTTAATTTTCTAGCTTGGGCTACGCAAGCCACCAGCGACGAGATTCGTGGCTTGCAGAGCGGTCAAGTGCAACAGTATGCGTATGTATTCCTTTGCGGTGCACTGGCCCTCATCCTGTTGCTAATTCTATAAATAATAAAACGACTAAAAAGTAAAATAGAAAGATGAACTTCTTATCGATATTTGTACTCATTCCTTTGCTGATGCTCGCCGGTCTGTGGGCAGCACGAAGCATCAAAGCCATTCGCGGAGTGATGGTGGCCGGTTCGTCGGCCCTGCTGATTGCCGCCATTGCGCTTACATTCATGTACTTAGGAGAACGTACAGCCGGCAACACAGCCGAAATGCTCTTCCGTGCCGACACCCTGTGGTATGCCCCGCTGCACATTTCCTACTCTGTAGGTGTAGATGGCATCTCTGTAGCCATGCTGCTGCTGTCGGCCATCATCGTATTTACCGGTACATTCGCTTCCTGGCGATTACAACCTCTCACCAAGGAGTATTTCCTCTGGTTCACACTCTTGTCAATGGGAGTCTTCGGATTCTTCATATCCGTCGATCTATTCACCATGTTTATGTTCTACGAAATTGCCCTCATCCCCATGTATCTACTGATTGGCGTATGGGGATCTGGGCACAAAGAATACGCAGCTATGAAGCTCACCCTGATGCTCATGGGCGGATCGGCTTTCCTCCTCATCGGCATACTGGGCATCTATTTCGGTTCGGGTGCCACTACCATGAACCTGCTTGAAATAGCCCATGATCACAACATTCCATTCGAACAGCAATGTATCTGGTTCCCGCTCACCTTCCTCGGATTCGGTGTGCTGGGTGCCCTCTTCCCCTTCCACACCTGGAGTCCCGACGGTCATGCTTCTGCCCCCACGGCAGTATCCATGCTCCACGCCGGCGTACTAATGAAACTGGGAGGATATGGATGTTTCCGCATTGCCATCTACCTGATGCCCGAAGCAGCCAACGAGCTTTCATGGGTATTCCTGATTCTCACAGGTATATCTGTGGTTTACGGTGCCTTCTCAGCCTGCGTTCAGACCGACCTGAAATACATCAATGCCTACTCATCCGTATCTCACTGCGGACTGGTGCTATTTGCCATTCTAATGCTGAATAAGACAGCAGCTACCGGAGCCATCCTTCAGATGCTTTCACACGGACTGATGACAGCCCTCTTCTTTGCACTGATTGGTATGATTTACGGACGTACCCACACCCGTGACGTTCGTGAACTTTCGGGTCTGATGAAAATTATGCCCTTCTTAAGTGTATGCTATGTCATTGCCGGTCTAGCCAACTTAGGACTACCTGGACTGAGCGGTTTCATAGCAGAAATGACCATCTTCGTCGGCTCCTTCCAGAACAATGACGTGTTCCATCGCATGCTGACAATCATCGCATGCTCATCCATCGTCATTACGGCAGTCTACATCCTGCGCCTGGTGGGCAAAATTCTCTACGGCACCTGCACCAACGAGCATCACCTCACCCTGAGTGATGCCACTTGGGACGAACGCGTTGCCGTCATCAGCCTCATCATCTGCGTAGCCGGACTGGGTATGGCGCCTTTCTGGATAAGCCACATGATTGGACAGAGCGTACTGCCCGTAGTTTCACAACTCATTCCATAAACCGAAATCTGTAATTACTAACCAATAACTCGTAATCACAATATGGATTATTCACAATTTCTACATATGAAAGAAGAGATCTCGCTGATAGTTGTCCTGTTGCTGCTATTCTTTGCCGATCTCTTCATGAGTCCGGATGCCCACAAGAACGACGGCAAAGCACGGCTGAACACCTTGCTACCCATCCTTCTTCTGACCATCCATACCATTATCAACATCCTGCCGGGAAAAGCAATAGATGCCTTTGGCGGCATGTACCACTACGTACCGATGCAAACCATCGTCAAGACCATTCTGAACATTGGCACACTGATTGTTTTCCTCATGTCACACGAATGGATGAAGCGTGAAGACACCTCCTTCAAACAGGGAGAATTCTATGTACTCACGCTCTCTACCCTCTTCGGAATGTACCTCATGATTTCAGCCGGCCACTTCCTCATGTTCTTCATCGGACTAGAAACGGCTTCCGTGCCCCTAGCTGCCCTGATTGCATTCGACAAATACCGCCACCACTCAGCCGAAGCCGGTGCAAAGTTTATCCTAACCGCCCTCTTCTCCAGTGCCCTGCTGCTGTTTGGCTTATCCATGATCTATGGTTCCACCGGTACCCTTTACTTTGATGACCTGCCGGCACACATCGACGGAAACCCGCTGCAAATCATGGCCTTTGTATTCTTCTTTTCCGGCATGGCATTCAAATTGTCACTCGTTCCGTTCCACCTGTGGACCGCCGATGTGTACGAAGGCGCCCCCAGTGCGGTGACCGCCTACCTAAGCGTAGTTTCCAAAGGCTCGGCTGCCTTTGTGCTGCTCACCATCCTCATTAAAGTATTTGCGCCTATCATCAGCGACTGGCAAGAAATAATCTATTGGATCACCATCGCTTCCATCACCATTGCCAACCTGTTTGCCGTACGCCAACTGAACCTGAAACGACTGATGGCCTTCTCCAGTATCTCACAAGCTGGATACATCATGTTAGGAGTCATCGGAGGAACGGCCCAAGGCATGACCGCTCTTGTCTACTACATACTGGTGTATGCCGTAGCCAACCTCGGTGTCTTTACCGTCATCACCATCGTAGCCCTGCGTAGCCATAAATTTACTTTGGAAGAATATGCAGGTCTCTACCAGACCAACCCCAAGATAGCATTTGTCATGACCCTGTCTTTGTTCTCGCTGGCCGGCATTCCGCCATTTGCAGGTTTCTTCTCAAAGTTCTTTATCTTTACCGCTGCTTTCCAGGCTGGATTCCACCTGCTGGTATTCATTGCATTGGTCAACACCGTGATTTCACTCTACTACTATCTGCTGATAGTGAAAGCGATGTACATCACCCCCTCCGAGCATCCGATACCGACTTTCCAGAGTGACCGATGCACCCAATGGGGACTAGCACTGTGCACCTTGGGTATCATCGGACTGGGTCTTGCCAGCATCGTATACCAGACCATCGATCAATTCTCCTTTGGAATCTAATCCCGGGAGAATAACTGAAAATAAACAGCTGCTGTATGACCCACTCACGACACAAAGAGAGGAGCACACAGCAGATAGGATACCAAATCTAAAGACCAGTTGTCCGGATATAAAAAAACCATTCCCCCTGCCACAGCCCAACTGCGACAGGGGGAATGGTTTTTTCAGGAATCTCCTATTATCCTTATTCCATACGGACCTGTACACTACATTATTCAAAGTTCTTCCGGAACGTACAGCCAGCTTTCCACTGAGAACAGCCATACGCCGTCTTACCTTTTATGATGACTCCCTTGCCACAGAGCGGACAAGGCAAACCCACACAGGCATCTCCCTCAGGCAAAGCCTCCGAAGCCACCGAAACAGTCTTTTTAGCCTTTGGAGCCGCAGCCTTCCGTTCCCGTTTCTTGGATTCCTTCTTCGTCTCCTTCTTCGCTTTCTCCCCAGATGCAGCAGCCGCAGAGTCCTGAATCGTGATGCGGCGGTTCGTATTGTCCGACAACACACTCATCACAATCTCCGAAACCATCTGCTTCAGTTCCTCCAAAAACTGGCGCGCATCATACGTTTTCTTTTCAATTTCACGCAGTTTCTTCTCCCAGATACCCGTCAGTTCGGCCGACTTCAGCAACTCTTCATGAATCAACTGAATCAGTTCCACCCCCGTAGGCGTAGCAATCAGATTCTTCCGCTCCTTGCGGATATAATTCCGCTTAAACAACGTCTCGATAATGGCCGCACGGGTAGAAGGACGACCGATGCCGTTCTCCTTCAACGCATCACGCAACTCATCATTATCCACCAGTTTACCTGCCGTTTCCATAGCCCGCAACAGCGTAGCCTCCGTAAACGGCCGGGGCGGTTGCGTCCATTTCTCATTCAAATCCGGTACATGCGGTCCGCTCTCCCCCTTCACAAAAGGCGGAAGCACATTCTCATTCTCCTCCTCCTTGTCGTCCGAAGAATCTTTCACATCCTTGGCAAATACCACCCGCCACCCCGGCTCAATAATCTGTTTCCCAGTCACCTTAAACTCAATTCCGTCCACATCCCCCATGACAGTCGTCGTAGAAATTTTACAGTCGGGATAAAATACAGCAATAAAACGACGGGCAATCAAATCATACACCCGGTGCTCCATATCCGTCAGGTGCTGCGCATAGACCCCCGTCGGAATGATAGCATGGTGATCCGTCACCTTCGAATTATCGAACACCTTCTTCGACTTCGGCAGAGAAACGCCCTGCAAAGAAGCAGTAAGCCCCTCATAATCACGCAGTCCCTTCAAAATAGCGGGACACTTGGGATAAATATCATCACTCAGAAAGGTAGTATCCACACGCGGATACGTAGCCACCTTCTTTTCATAAAGCGACTGAATCAACTTCAGCGTTTCATCAGCCGAATAAGCAAACTTCTTGTTACACTCCACCTGAAGTGAAGTCAGATCGAACAAACGCGGAGCATATTCCTTTCCATCTTTTTTAGTGACCTCAGTCACCACAAACGGCAGTTTCCCAATACGCTCCACCAGCGCCTCCCCCTCTTCACGGCTTGAGATAGGATCAATACCCGGGTTATCCAGTTTCTTCTTTCCCCCATTCTTCTCCTCTTCAGCCGCCATCTCCTCGTCACTCTTGCGAACCAAGGCCGAGAACGTCGTATCCCTATACACCGTCTTCAGTTCCCAATACTGCTTCGGAGTAAAATTGGCAATCTCCAATTGCCGATTAACAATCAGCGCCAACGTAGGCGTCTGCACCCGTCCGATGGAAAGCACCTGCCGGTTCTGCCCATACTTCAGCGTATACAGCCGTGTGGCATTCATCCCCAGTAGCCAGTCGCCGATGGCCCGCGAAAGCCCTGCCTCATAGAGCGACTGAAACTCCGACTGGTCCTTCAGCTTCGAGAATCCTTCCCGGATAGCTTCCTCCGTCAGAGAAGAAATCCACAGCCGCTTCACCGGACAGCGGGCTCCAGCCTTCTGCATCACCCACCGCTGAATCAGTTCCCCTTCCTGGCCGGCATCACCGCAGTTAATAATCTCATCTGCCTGCTGCATCAGCTGCTCGATGACATGAAACTGCCTCTCGATACCCGGATCGTGCCCAATCAGTTTGATACCAAAGCGCGGCGGAATCATCGGCAGACTGCCTAGACTCCAGGCTTTCCAGCTGGGCGTATATTCGTGCGGTTCTTTCAAGGTACACAGATGCCCAAATGTCCAAGTCACTTGGTATCCGTTTCCTTCTATATATCCTTCCTTTCGATTATGCGCCCCGAGTACTTCGGCTATATCACGTGCCACAGAGGGTTTTTCGGCTATGCAAACTATCATGTTTTTCTTCTCTATTTTTTTAATTCAAACAAACTGCAAAGTTACAGTATTATTTTTCTTTCACCGCATGAAGATAAAAAAAATCCATCCCGATCCGGAAAACAGGACAGAAAAACAAGGCGTTTTACGACACA
>AMCI01003644.1_pt1 | contig 29181 bp, 20 predicted proteins | sample 419838 | NCBI WGS metagenome assembly AMCI01 (sample SAMN01090643, study PRJNA158313) | gut metagenome
CCTGCTGCCTGTACATTCGGCGTAGCAAGTCCCTGGCTACCTGCTGCAATCACCAAGAAACCGATAGCGGCAATCAACATACCGAGTCCAATCTTCTTGGGAGCTGAAGGTTCTGCATTACGCATGGCCAACATACCAAAGAAAGCCAATGATACCGGCGTCAGTGCTACTACAAAGAAGGGGTTGAACTGCTGGAAGATAGGAGCAGTTACTTCCGTAATAGCAGGAAGGTTGAGGTACATGGCATAAAGAACGGCTGCAACACCACCTAATACGGCCAATGAAATAATCTTACCCTTACCCGTCTTAGACTGAAAGAGTGAGAAAGCAGCATATACACCGATGATAACCAACACGAGGTTCCAAACGTTGAACATCATGCTTTGCACACCCGTAGATTCGGTCTGAACGTAGTCACGAGCAAAATAAGTCAGCGTCAAACCGTTCTGGTGGAAGGCCATCCAGAAGAAGATAACCACTGCGAATACCAGGCAGAGGGCTACCACACGTTCCTTCGTCTGTGCAGGTGTCAGTTCTTCTTCGTGCGTCTCAGCCTTGGCTACTTCCTTCTTCTTATCGGTCAATACCTCTGCAAAGGTCGGACGGCCTAAGTAATAAATGGCCATTGAAATAATCAACGAAAGACAAGCTACGCCAAAAGCATAGTGGTAAGACTCTGCAGGAGTTGCTCCCATATTCTTCTGTGCCCAGTCCATGATAGCAACGGCAGCTGAAGGTGCAAAGAGTGCACCAATGTTGATGGCCATATAGAAGATTGAGAATGCAGAGTCACGCTTGGCTTCGTAACGAGGGTTGTCATAGAGGTTACCTACCATTACCTGCAAGTTACCCTTAAACAAACCCGTACCCAAAGATACGAGTGCCAATGCACCAAACATACAGCCGTAAGCGAATACGCCTGTTCCGGCGGGAACCGAAAGCAATACGTAACCCAGGAACATGACTACGATACCCAACGTTACCATCTTGCTATAACCGAACTTATCAGCGAGAATACCGCCAATGAACGGAAGGAAGTAGACGAACATCAAGAATGTAGAATAAATACTACCCGCTGCCGCAGCAGAGAGTCCGAAGTTCTCCTGAAGAAAGAGAACGAACACGGCTAACATCGTGTAATAGCCGAAACGCTCACCCGTATTGGCAAGTGCCAAGGTGAAAAGACCTTTAGGTTGTCCTTCAAACATAGATTTGTAGAATTGTTTATGAGTTAATAATGAATTGAATTTCAAGTGAATGGTTGGAATGGACGACGCTTGGCTGTTTGCTGTCCAGTCTTGATCCTGCCAACGGAACAAGTACACTGCAAACGAACTCAGAGCTGTCTGTTACGTTGACAAGTCGCTCCTGTATGCCCGCACCTAAACTGAAAGGCTTTACTTTCCCGACTCCGCCATCTCCTCCTTCAAGAACTTCCAGGTATATCCCTTCTCGCTCTTGACGAGCCCTTCTGGCGTGCCTTGGTAAAGCAACTGTCCACCGCCTCGACCTCCTTCGGGCCCCATGTCAATCAAGTAGTCTGCCACTTTGATGACATCGAGGTTGTGCTCAATGACAATCACCGTATTGCCTCGCTCAACTAACTTCTGCAGCACCTCCATCAACACACGGATATCCTCGAAGTGAAGTCCCGTGGTCGGTTCGTCCAGGATGTAAATGGTCTGTCCCGTATCGCGTTTGGAAAGCTCCGTCGCGAGTTTCACGCGCTGGCTTTCTCCGCCCGAAAGCGTCGTCGAACTTTGTCCCAGTTTGATGTAACCCAGGCCGACCTCCTGCAGGACTTTGATTTTGTGCAGAATATTGGGTACGTTCTCAAAGAATTCCACCGCCTGGTTGATTGTCATATCCAACACATCGGCTATACTCTTCCCCTTGAAGCGCACCTCCAGCGTCTCGTGGTTATAACGTTTGCCGTGACAAGCCTCACAAGGCACGTACACATCGGGGAGGAAGTTCATTTCGATGGTCTTATAGCCATTTCCCTTACAAACCTCACAGCGTCCGCCGCGCACATTGAAGGAGAAGCGTCCGGGCTTGTAACCGCGAATCTTGGCTTCGGGCAGATTGACGAACAAGGAACGAATATCAGAGAATACACCCGTGTAAGTAGCGGGATTCGAACGCGGTGTACGTCCCAAGGGACTCTGATCGACCGCAACCACCTTGTCTACATGTTCCAACCCCTCAATGGCTTCATACGCCAACGGCTCTTGCAACGAACGATAGAAGTGTTGCGAGAGAATGGGGAGCAATGTATTGTTTATCAACGTTGACTTACCACTGCCCGAAACACCGGTCACACAAATCAGGGTTCCGAGCGGGAAATCTACCGTTACATTTTTCAAATTATTTCCCTTCGCACCTACCAGGCGGAGCACCTGTCCGTTACCCACACGTCGTTCGGCGGGAATCTCGATGCGTCGTTTGCCGTTCAAGTATTGCGAAGTCAGCGTATCCGTGGCCAGCATCTCCTGCGGAGTTCCCTGGAAGACCACTTCACCGCCCAGTCTACCGGCCCGTGGCCCCATGTCGACCACGTAGTCGGCCGCGAGCATCATGTCCTTATCATGTTCCACGACCACAACCGTATTGCCCAAGTCGCGAAGCTCCTGAAGCGAATGAATCAGTCGCACGTTGTCGCGCTGATGCAATCCGATGCTGGGCTCGTCAAGAATGTAGAGCACATTGACCAACTGCGAACCGATTTGGGTGGCCAGTCTAATGCGCTGACTCTCTCCGCCCGAAAGGGTCATCGAAGAACGAGACAACGAGAGGTAGTCCAACCCGACATCCAGCAGAAACTTCAAGCGCGACAGGAGTTCTTTCAGAATTTCATGCGCAATGGCACGTCGCTTCGAGTCCAATTGCTCCTCGACGTTCCCCAGAAAATCATAGAGCTCCGCAATGTCCATGTGAGCGAGTTCCGCAATGGTTTTACCAGCAAAACGGTACGAACGTGCTTCACGGTTCAATCGTTCACCATGACATTCGGAACAAACGGCTGTCTTCGAAAACTGGTCAGCCCATCGTTGCGAGGCAGCAGACATCTCTGCATCTGCCATCTGCCGAATATACTTCGCCAAACCGTCAAAGTTCACGTAGTAATCATCGGTTGTATGGGCTACCGAGCCCGGGATGCGCAAACGTTCGGTACTTCCGTTGATGATTTCGTCCATGGCTTCGTCAGAAAGCTCACTAATTGGCGTCTTCAGGTCATAGCCATACTTTTCCAAGACCGCTTCGACCTCCCAAAAGATCAGTGCATTGCGATACTTACCTAAAGGAGCGAGTCCTCCCTCGCGAATGGAGAGTTTGTCATTGGGAACCACCTTCTCTCGGTCGATAATGCTCACGTAACCCAAGCCCTTACACTTCGGGCAAGCACCTTGGGCTGAGTTGAAAGAGAAGTTATGTGGCGCTGGTTCACGATAGGACACACCCGAAGTGGGACACATCAGCTGTTTGGAGAAGTAGCGCGCCTGACCATCATCCGATCGGAGCACCATCATCAGTCCGCCGCCCTGCTGAAGGGTCTGGCTCACACTTTTATTCAAGCGTTCCTTGTCCTTAGCCCGTACAGCCAACTTGTCTACCACTACCTCAATGTCATGATTCTTGTAGCGGTCCAGCTTCATGCCCTTGATGATTTCGCGAAGCTCACCGTCTACGCGGACAGTCAAAAAGCCCTTTCGCAATACCGACTCAAAGAGCTCCTTGTAATGTCCCTTACGCGTCCGAACCAAGGGAGCAAGCAGGTAGACCTTCTGTCCCTCGTAATCTTGGAGGATGCGTGCCACAATCTGCTCTTCGGTGTACTTCACCATCTGTTCGCCCGTCACGTAGGAGAAGGCCTCGCCTGCACGGGCATAAAGCAAGCGCAGAAAGTCGTAAATTTCGGTCACGGTGCCTACAGTCGAACGCGGATTCTTGTTGGTTGTCTTTTGCTCAATGCTGATAACCGGACTAAGTCCCGTTATCTTGTCCACATCGGGGCGTTCGAGATTATCTAGGAAGTTTCGCGCATAAGCCGAGAAGGTTTCAATGTACCGGCGTTGTCCCTCCGCATAGAGGGTGTCAAAAGCCAGCGAACTTTTTCCCGACCCGCTGAGTCCCGTGATGACGTTCAAACTGTAACGCGGCAGGGTCACGTCTACATTCTTCAGATTGTGCACCCGCGCGCCACAGATGTCTATCTTATTGTGTTTCATGATTGGTTTTTCTCCTTGTCGTACCGGCTTCAGCCACCCTATTGTGCACTGCCAGTACTTTCTGTAAATCCGCGAAGCAAGTTAATCACCTTCTTGATGTGATATTTTCGTCCGTCAGCCCCCCTCGCTTCGATGTGGAGGTAATAGGCTCCGTCGGGCACATTTCTTCCGCCCGACTTTCCGTCCCATCCGCCGGCGGGATCGTTCCATTCATAGAGTTTCTTGCCCCAGCGACTAAACACGCTGGCATTAAAGCTGACAATGCTCTTATAGCCTTCCTTCACGCGGAACACATCGTTGATGCCATCTCCATTGGGCGTAAACGCATTGGGAACTTCGAGCTTCGACTCCGAAAAAGTCAGTACGAAGGCCTCGTCCATGGCATAGTCCAAGGTGTCCGTGCCTTGCACAAAGCTGATGAAGAGTTCGACACTGAAGGAACCCGACTGCGTAAACGTGTACTGCGTATTTTCATCGTTTCGCACGAGGAAAGGCTTGCTCTCGCCCATCCGCGTAAAGCGCCACTCGTAGAGCGGTGTGTAGTTGCCCACGTTTTCAGGGTTTGCCGTGAAGGTCACAGCCAAGGGAGCGGAACCGTCATACTGGGTGTCGGTCGTCTCATTGCCGTCTTCGTTGATAAATGTCATCTGGGGATTGGCGGTCGGATAATCCTGTGCCCACAATGCCCCGCAGCTCCCCCACAGGAGCCCCATAAACAAGAGGATGCGATGTAACATGGAATGCAATGGAAGAATAAACAAAAGGGCTTTTCTCTCTTCCTCGTATCCAAGCATCGGGTCGGCGAAATACCGTCCACAGGATGGCGTGCAAAAGCCTAAATCTTGTAACGACCCACGCTCGAATGGAGAGCAGAACCGAAAATAGCCCAATAAACGAAAAGCCTCATCTGAAGTTTTTCACATGGGCGCAAAGATACTCATAAATGAGCAAAGCGTCTATCACCGCCCCCGAAAACTATCATTTTGTAAACCGTTCCACCCGCACTTCCATTCCTTGCGTTTCGAGAGTTAAACCTACCAAGTCATAAAGGACCTTCCCGATGTTTGTCACCGCTTAATCAGAAGGAAAAGGGCTGTATCTCTATGTTACAAAATCGTGTGTTAAAGGTTAAACTGCTGATTTTCAAAGACATATGTTTCCCTGTTCATGCCGTTTATCGTACTTTTGCCCCGCAAACCTCACGAGGAGAGAGGCAAACTGACCGCCGAAAGCCGTGTGCTTTCACCGCGACAGACCTTGCACGCCCGCTGGTTTTCCTCCGTGGAAAACAGCCTCAGACCAGGCACTCTTATCCCACTGTCGGATGTCACCCGAAGGGAACACCTAGCGTCTCCCCTTCCCCTCTTTTTCCGCTGTACAGACGGAAGTACACAGGGAACACCCTCTGTAATGGTTCCAACACCTCCTTCCGCCCCCACGGGTCGCCTTCCACATATCTCGGTGCCACACAGCCCTTGCAAAGACCGTGTGAGAAATGACACCACCGGCACCCTCCCGATTACCCGATAGTCCTCGTGGAAAATTTTATCAGATGACAATTAAACAAGTAATCTTCTTTTTTGCAACGATCCTAACTTTCGCTATTACAGCACCCTCCTTTGCCCAGACCAAAGGCAAAGCTTCTTTTTATGGAAATAAGTTTCACGGCCGCCGCACCAGTGATGGTTCGGTTTATCACAAAGACAGCCTTACCTGTGCCCACCGCACCCTTCCTTTCGGCACTCTGCTCAAGGTGACCAACCGAAAGAATGGTAAAGAAGTCGTTGTACGCGTCACCGACCGCGGTCCTTACGTTCGTGGACGTTTGGTCGACCTCTCCATGGCCGCTGCCAAAGAATTAGGCATGGTCGCCATGGGTGTAGCCCCCGTTGAAATTGAAAATATGGGCATTGTCAGCGATGAATTTGATATCGCGACTGCCAACCAACGCCTCTTGGCTAAGCGCCACAGCCTACCCGAGGCGAAATACCTCGACCCCGCCACGGGCAAATTCTACACGATGGCGGAATGGAAACATCGCGGCGAGCTGGCACGTCAGCAGCACATTGCCGAGATGAAGAAGAAAGCGCAACCCCGTTACCGCATCCTCGGCGAACGGTTGACTGCCAAGAATCTCAAGAACCATAAACTACATTAAGCCATGGGGCTCTTTTCGAAGACAGGCCATCAAGCACAAGCCGTTGTTGCTTTTACCGAGAGAACTTCTTCTATTCTCCGGGGTGCCCTGGTTGCTTTGACACTGTCTGCGAACAACCGACATAACCCCTCACTCACTGACTCCACAGCGGAAATTCTATGGAATATACCCCTCTAAGGGTAAAAGGCTCTTCCTCTTTATTAACAGGAAGAGCCTTTTTGGTAGCCCACAGCGACCCAAGGCTACACACATCACTGCCACACGGCCATCAGCCATCCCTTCGTCAGACCCTACCATTCCTGTCGGGGAGACACCGATTCCACCCGATGTAGCAACATCGCTTCCCAACGGCTACACTCCCCTTCCCCTCCACCATAAGCATCTTTTTCAACTCATCTCATGACCCTGCTTGCATTCACCCTCATCCTCCTCGCCGCCTCCTACAGTGCCGGCTTGCTCGGTTCCCTGACCGGCTTAGGCGGCGGAGTCGTCATCATCCCCGTGTTGACCCTCGGTTTCGGTGTCGACTTCCACTATGCCATCGGAGCCGCCCTTGTCGCTTCCATTGCCACCTCTTCAGGCTCAGGTTCGGCCTATGTCAAAGAAGGCATCACCAACGTGCGCCTCGGTATGTTCCTAGAGATAGCCACCACCCTCGGTGCCGTTTGCGGTGCAGCCGTTGCCATCTACCTCAACAACAACATCATTGCCGTCATCTATGGCTGTGTGTTGCTACTGACAGCCGCCATGCAGCAACGCCGCAAGTCCGACCACGACGGAATCAAGGGCAGTCCGCTTGCCCAACGCCTGCACCTCTTCGGGACGGCTCCCCAAAAGGACGGAAGCCTCAAGCCATACGAACTACGCAATGTGGGCGGCGGTTTCAGTGTCATGTACATTGCGGGAGTCCTTTCGGGCATCCTCGGCATCGGTTCGGGCGTGCTGAAGGTTCTTGCCATGGACGGCTTAATGAAGGTTCCCTTTAAAGTAAGTACTACGACCTCCAACTTTATGATGGGTGTCACAGCCTGCGCCTCTGCCGTCATCTACATTCAGCGCGGCATCATTGTCCCCACCATTGCCTGCCCCGTACTCATCGGCGTACTGTTTGGCGCACTGACAGGAGCCCGCTTGCTCAAACAGATGAATGTACGCCTGCTCCGCCAAATCTTTTGCATCGCTATTACCCTGGTTGCGCTCAATATGATATGGCAAGGCATGAAAGGGACCTTGTAAAGAAACGAAGTGACTTCGATTCGTCTGTCTGGAGTTACTCGTGCGTTGCGCATTAAGCTGCTCGTGCTTAACAGGGACAGGTTCTCCCTGATCGAGACCAGCTTCTTCCGAACAAGTAACGTCAGACAGCTTGACCAAGGCTCCATAGCCCGAACCAGTCACCGCATCATCCCATACCCTCATAACCCTATAACCTCGTAACTCCATGGACATTCAACTCCTCATCTCCCGCACCCTGCGTTGGGGCGTCAGCCTCGCCTGCATAGTCGCCACCATCGGCGGCATCCTCTATTTGTGGCACCACGGAAGCGAAAGCCTCAGCCTCGACAGCTTCCGCCAGTTCAGCTACCAGGCCGAACACGCACAAAGCTACACGACATTAGGCGGCATACTCCACGGCTTCCTGCATTTCACCCCGATTGGGTGGATTCAGACAGGAGTCTTGATACTTATCCTTACCCCCATCGTGCGCGTGTTACTTTCGCTCGTTGACTTCCTTCACGAGCGCGACTGGCTCTACGCAAGCATTTCGGCCGTGGTACTCACGGTCATCATCGCCAACTCCATTGGCGGGTTCAAATAAGGGCAACGTCTACAAGCCCCTCTTGAGGTCGACCTTTCTTCCTTTGCACACCTTGCAAGACGAAGAAGGGTCGGCCTTTTTGGGTCTTGCAAGTCTGACAAAGCCTAAAAAATCGAACGATGGAAGCTTTGCAAGACTTACAAGACAAGAAAAGTGCAACTGTACAAGCTTTGCAAGCCTTACGAAACAAGAAAAGTCAGACCTTTCAGCCTTTGCAAGCCTTGCCCAACGTAATCAGCCGAACTTTTCGTCCCGCTTTTCTCCTGCAATACCTGCTTGCTTTCTCCCACTGCCATCCTCCTTGCTTCCGAACCACTACCCCACCCTCCCAATTTCCCCTCCCGACAAACACTGAGCTTAAGATTTGAATGTTTTTCTTCCCGAAAGTCGCACTAAACGCCCCAAAATCTGCCAAAATGAAAGCAAACACAGGTTCAAAGTTAATTTTCTTCGACAAAAATGAATATTTAGGCTGTCGGATAAAAATATTCGCCTATATTTGCGCGCTGATTGCAATTGATATTCCACTAAAAAAGGATTGCTTGCTTCCGATTTCTTTCAGAAGCAACGTTTAGGAAAAGGATTAATTTCCGCTTATTTTCCAACACAAAGCACTCTTGATTAAACGCAGGGCACGAGTCGGGCGGACTTCCCTCCGTCTATTTTCACCGCCCTTTATCTGTTTACATCTTGTTTCCTTCCCGTCTGCCCCTCCCTTGGATAGGTAGCGGCTATTTCTTTATCCTTACGGATTTTGTCACTGCAACACAGCGCAGGTCACCTCTCCCGCCCGAGTCTATAATAGTTCACGCGGCAGAGATAACACCTGGCACTCATCTTCTGTATCAATGTCTAATTAAATGGTTATATTTATGAACAAAAAGTTAGTGCTCTTGGGAGCCGGCTTGTTGCTTACCGCAGCAACAGCTTCCGCTCAGCAGCACGTAACGGGTAAGGTCATCGACTCTGCCGGCGAACCCGTCATGGGAGCTACGGTACGAGTGGCGGGCACGAAGATCGTGACGACCACCGATGCTTCCGGCGTCTTTAAGCTTACCAACGTGCCTGCTTCTGCTAAGAAACTCAATGTGACATACATCGGTATGCAGTCACAAACGGTGAATGTGGCAGGCAATGTGAAAGTTGTACTTAAGGACAACGAACTCGGCGAAGCTGTAGTCGTTGGTTACGGTACGGCTAAGAAAGTGGGTACCCTTGTGGGTTCTGTCAAGAAGGTATCGGGTGATGTCGTTGAAGGTAAGCCTTCTGTCAACATTGCCGACGCATTGCAGGGTCAGGTAGCAGGTATGCAGGTTATGAACAACACGGGTGACGTGGGTGAAGTGGGCAATGTGTCCATTACCATCCGTGGTAATGGTTCAATTGGTGCCAGCAACACGCCGCTGATCGTTGTCGACGGTTCACCTGCCGGTACGAGCATCCTCTCCATGCTGAGCAGCAGCGACATCGAGAGCGTGGCGACGCTGAAGGATGCCTCTGCCACCTCTATTTATGGTTCTCGTGCAGCTAACGGTGTCATCTATATAACCACGAAGAAGGGTCGCCGCAACGAAAAGGCTCAGGTTACCCTCTCACAGAAAGTAGGTTGGGGTCAGCTGGCACGTAATATCGGTAACCCGATGACGGCCGACGAATTGCTCGACTTCCAGCTTGCCAACGGTATTATCTATGCTGACCAGTATGCCCGCTACAAGGCACACGGTAGCAATACTGACTGGCAGAAGTATGGCTTCGACAATGCCGCTCCGATGTACAACACGGAAGTAAGCGTACGCGGCGGTAGCGAAAATACGAACTACTACGTTTCAGGTTCTTACCTCGACCAAAATGGTTTGACTGATTTCTCAGGCTTCAAGCGTTACACGCTCCGCACCAACTTGGATAGCAAAGTCAAGGATTGGTTGACCATCGGTGTAAGCCAAAGCATCGCTTACACAGAGCGTCAGCGCGATGGTTATACGCAGCAGGGGTCGGGTAACTCCCGCTCGTTTACGGGTACGGCTCAGCTCTTCCCCCGCTATTGGGACCCATATGACCCCGAGTACATGAAGCAACACAAGATTTGGGGCATGGAAGACTGGGACAGCAAGTACGCACTCCGGATGCAGCCCAGCCACATCAACGATATCGTTTATAACGGTTCGGCTTACGTACAGATTCAGCCTGTCAAGGGCTTGACACTCCGCTCACAGCTCGGTCTCTTCGCCACAGAAACCCGGGCTTCAAACCGCATGGTTCCTTCTATGTCTGAAACCCTCTTTGGTGAACCTGCCAAGGGCAGCGAAAGCATGTCACGTAGTGCCATGTGGACCATCACCAACACGGCTGAGTACAAGTTTGACATCAACGAAGACAACGAGCTGACCCTGCTTGCCGGTCAGGAAGGTATCAAGTCAAACGTAGGCGGCTTTACGGCTTCAGCTTCGGGCTTTGAAGACGACGACCTGACCCTGCTCTCAGCAGCTACGACCCCCGAACTCGCCAGTCAGAATGCTTCGGCCTATCAGTTCCTCTCCTTCTTCGGCCGTGTGGATTACGGCTTCAAGAAGAAGTATTACGCCAACTTCACCGTTCGTTCGGATGCTTCTTCCCGCTTCTCCAAGAACAACCGCACCGCACTCTTCTACAGTGGTGGTTTGATGTGGGATGCAATGGCTGAAAAGTTCATGCGCCCTGCCTCCAGCTGGCTCACCAACTTGCAGGTAAAGGCCAGTGTGGGTTCTACGGGTAACTCAGAAGTAGGTAACTACGGTCACCTGGCACTCTCTGCATTGACGCAGTATGGTGGCAAGCAAGGTTTCTACTTTGCACAGTATGCTAACCCCAACCTCGGCTGGGAAAAGCAGATTCAGGCCAACTTCGGTTTCACCGCAGGCTTCTTCGGTAAGTTGACCCTCGATGTCAATGCTTACTACCGTAAGACGAAGGACATGCTCATGAGTGTACCTCTCCCCCTATACGACGGGTATGGGCTCTCGCATGGAGAACATCGGTGAGATGAACAACCGTGGTGTGGAACTCGAACTCAACTATGACATCGTTCGTACGCGTGACTTCTACTTGAACGTTCGCGCAACGTATGCATACAACAACAACGAGATCGATAAGCTCTTCTATGGTCGCACAGACTGGCCCGTGAAGGACGCTTTGATTAACTACCAGGTAGGCAAGGGCGTTAACTTCTATATGCCGATTTATGCCGGTGTTGATAAGGAAGACGGTGCACCGATGTGGTACAAGCAAGGCCATAAGGGGAAACCCGGACACACCTTCAACCCCGAAACCATGACGAAGGACGAGTCACAGCTCAACGAACTCTACCAGGATACGGGCAAAACGCAATTTGCTCCCCACAACGGTGGTTTCGGTGTGACGGCTTCTTGGAAGGGTTTGACCCTCGTCGCTGACTTTACCTACGTGTTGGGCAAATACATGGTCAACAACGACTACTTCTTTGCAACTTCTCGCGCAAATGCCTTGAGTGGTTTCAACCAAAGCCGCGACCTGCTCACCGACATGTGGCAGAAGCCTGGCGACCTCGCTTCATTGCCTGGTTTCGCTTACGACAGCCAGTTCGACACGCACTTGTTGGAAAATGCTTCCTTCCTCCGTCTGAAGAACCTCTCACTCTCTTACGAGTTGCCTAAGATGTGGATGGAACGCACGAACTTCTTCAGCAACATCCGCCTCAACTTCACGACGCGTAACCTCTTTACGGTGACGAAGTACAAGGGTGCTGACCCCGAAGTCAACTCCAACATTGCACGTAACGGCTTCCCCGCTACGCGTGACTACGTATTGGGCGTTGAGTTTACGTTCTAAAAGACGTACAATCAGACCACGTGTCAAACAATCTCTTATTCAACATTCAGAAGAATACAGTTATATATGAACAAATATTTAATCAAATCTGCGCTTTGCGCCCTGCTTGCAGTACCTGTAATGACCTCCTGTGAGCTGGATCAAATGCCCGAAGATGCACTGGGCTTTGAGCAAAGTTGGAGCACCTTTGAGCGTGCCAAGAAGCAGTATGTAGGTCTGCAGTCTCGTCTGCGTTCCGTTTCAGGTGGTGCCTGTGCCTATGTTTCTGAAATTCAGGCCGACCTTTTCTCCGCTGCCAAAAATGCGGTTTCACTCAACCTAGTTTACAGCTGGAAGTTTACGACGGAACAGTTTGACGGCGACATCGTGTGGGGTAATAACTTCTTCATGGTGAAGCAAGCCAACGATTTCCTTAACCACATGCCGCAATATTGCTTGAAAGAGCCGAAGACTGCGAAGGAATTCCAGCAGAGTGCGCTTGCCAACCGTTATCTGAGTGCTGCACACTTTTCCATCGCGTACGCTTATACGAACATGATGGTGCGTTACTGCAAAGACTACGAACCCGCCACAGCAGTCAATGAGTTGGGTCTCCCCCTCGTTACGCCCGACATGACTGAGCATAGCAAGCCTTCAAGAGCTTCTCTCGAAGCAACTGTAGGTTTCATCCGCGAACATTTGCATAAAGCTGACTCACTGATGGGTGTCGCAGCCGAACTCGAAGCACAAGCGCAGGAAAACGCACAGTCGCCCGACGATGCGAAGTTTACCGTTAACATGAACGGTACTACGACGGAAGTCGGACTTGATACTTACCGCGCACTCGAATGCCGTTTGGATCTCTACACGCACAAATACGAAGAGGCTATCCAGATTGCAGATGAGCTGACTCCTAACTACCAGCTTGCTTCCGATGCAAAGCAGTTGCAAGAACTGTGGCTGTTCGATACTTCGTCTGAAATCATCTTCCAGCCGCTTCAAACGCCCGATGAACGTGTCATCACGTATTCACCGATTTGGGTAAGCTACGATATCCGCGAAGACAAGGAAACAAAGAAGGCTTACATCCACGGTGCAAATCCCTACTACATTCCGACGCAAGGTTTCATCAACCTCTTCGAGACTGGTGACCTCCGCGCCTCTATGTACTTCACCAACCCCTTCATGGGCGAACAGCAACTGGCAATGACTTATGGTGACCTGACTGCAGCTGGTGTACAGTTCTGGAAGTTGCACAGCAACCCCAACTTGTACAAGGATCCCGAAAAGGAAGGTCCTTGGGGTTCACCTTTTGTAATGGCTAAGGCTTTCCGTTCTGCCGAACTTTACCTCATTGCCGCTGAATCTTCTTTGAAAAAGGCTTCACGCGACGAGGAGGCGGCACGTCGCTACTTGAACGAACTTCGTGCGGCACGTGGTGCTTCTGAAATCCAGGCTGACTGCACGGGCGATGAGCTCGACCAGATGATGGAAGACGAATGGGCACGCGAGTTTGCAGGCGAAGGCTTCCGCCTCGACTGCCTCAAGCGTTGGCACAAGGGCTTCACGCGTATGAAAGCACAAAGCTTCCCTGTGAACATTCTCCGTCCGGATGCACTCAACCTCAAGGTGGAAGCTAACGACAAGCGTTTCGTTTGGGAAATTCCTTCTCAGGACCTCCAAGCTAACTCTAACCTTGTTCCGAACTGGAAATAATTCCAATCAGTAACTTTCTGTCTCCTTCCCCCTCCGCCATCTGCGAACGGGGAAGGGGCATTACAAACGACATAAACGAAAGCAAACGTATGAAACAGTTCTTCAAGACGTTTACCCTGTTGCTTTGCATCGCTGTAGGCTTCGCTTCCTGCAACGAAACTGAAGAAGCTGACACGAAGAACGTAACTTACCCTGAACACATACAATTGGGCACGTGGGAGTCAGAACATACGCTTCTGAGCAACAGCTACGTGGCAGAATTGGCTATCAACCTGAAGGGTGACACGGTGTTGAACTTCACCAAGATTGATACCGCGACCAACGAACACATCTACATGACCAGTACGGAGTGCAGCTACGACTCAAAGACGGGTATGGTGACTGCCTTCTTCAAGAATTCTTTCCTCGAAGCTCCTACACGCGCTTATTTAGCCTTGCGCAAGGATAACGTAAACGCAACGGTACAGATGTTTGAGATGCAAGGTGACAACCTCTCACTCAAAGAGCGTTTTATTGCAAAGCGCATCAACAAGGTGATGCTCTACAAGTCAAGCTGGCAAACAACTGCAGCTACTGAAGGAGCAGATCCCACGTCAATTATCCTCTTCAACTCTGAAACAATCGATGACAAGGATGTACGTGTAGACTTCACACTCGGTGAGGAATACTACATCGGTACGTACACTTGGGATGCCGCAACGGGCAAGGGGACGGTAGACTGCCAGAAGTGCGAAGCTGGTGCCGGCACCTTGGTAGGCAAGACCCTCCCCTTGAGCTTGAACGAAAAGAACCAGCTCGTTATGCAGGCTGGCGAACAGACGCTCGTATACGAACGTAGCAAGTAACACGACCTGCTGTTCCTGAAAGCGGAATACAGCATACATTTAGAAAGCCGTGTAGCAACCCCGTTGCTGCGCGGCTTTCCTTTGTAAAGAGCCAACACTTCGTAAACAATGCAAGGCTACGGAGCGTATTTATTCGTACCTTTGCGCCTATGAATGCAATCCAACGAAGAAGCTTGGACGAGCGGTTTAATACAGCAACCCATTTAGTCGGCGTTGTATTTACCCTTGCCACGGCAGGAATTCTTCTCAAACTGGGCTACAGCAAGAACTGGCAGAATGCCTTCGGCACAACGTTCTTTACCTGCGGTATGCTCTTGATGTATGCCGCCAGCACCCTTTACCACTGGTGGATGCCAGGCCACACTAAGCGCGCGTTGCGCATTTTAGACCACATCAGCATCTACGTCATGATTGCGGCCTCGTATACTCCCATCTGCATCGGTGTCGTAGGCGGCACGTTGGGCTGGACAGTCTTCGGTATCTTGTGGGGAATCGTGGCAGGTGGAGCTGTCTACAAGATTACGGCCATCGACCGCTACCCACGCCTCTCACTCCTGCTCTATCTGGTCATGGGCTGGAGCTTCATCTTTGTGGCAGATCCCGTGTGCACCCGACTCACACCGGCTGCTCTTGCCTGCATAGGGGCTGAAGGCTTATTCTACACAGGAGGTACCTGGTTTTTTGCCCACGACAACCGTCCCTTTTACCACGGCATCTGGCACATCTTCGTATTGCTCGGTTCCATGGCACACTGGACGGCCATTTTACTGATTCTATTGGCTGGAAATTAAGAAGAACAGGAAGGACTTCCCCCCCACTGTCACAGTCACACGAGCTTCTCAAAGTCACCAATCATCAACTGCTAATTATAATATTCGTATGAAACAACCCATTGCTACGGCTCAGGCTCCTGCAGCCATCGGTCCTTACAGCCAGGCTATCGAAGCAAACGGCACACTCTATGTATCTGGTCAACTTCCTATCAACCCCGCTACGGGCGAATTTGCCGAAGGTGGCATCAAGGAGTTGACGACGCAATCACTCACGAACATGAGCCACATCCTCGAAGAGGCTGGCATGACACTTGCCAACGTAGTGAAGACGACCGTTTTCCTCGCTGACATGGCTGACTTCGCTGAAATGAACGAGGTCTACGCGCAATTCTTCACGGCTCCTTTCCCTGCACGTTCTGCTGTTGCGGTAAAGACGTTGCCGAAGGGTGCACGCGTAGAGATTGAGTGCATTGCAGTGAAATAAAAACGGCATCGAACGAATGAAGTACCAGAAAATCGGAGTCTACCTCTCGGCAAAGGACAACTTGCCCGAAAGCTATGTCCGCGCGGCAGAAGAGGTGGGCGAATGGATTGGCAGCACCCACCGCACATTGGTCTATGGCGGTGCCCGTAAAGGCCTCATGGAGGTATTGGCTCAAAGTGTCAAACGTCACGGCGGCCGCATCTATGGCATGGTGCCTGACATCTTGCAGGAACGCGGCTGGGTAAGCGACACCCTGGACGTAACCTTCCGTTGTGTAGACCTCACAGACCGCAAAGCGATGATGAACCGCGAAAGCGACGTGTTGGTAGCCTTACCGGGAGGAATAGGGACACTCGATGAAGTGTTTACCGTCCTTGCCAATACGGGAATTGGCATCTGTCACCAACCGGTGGTATTCTACAACGTAGAAGGATGCTGGGACTCTCTGCTCAAAGCCCTCGATCAGCTCTTCGAACAAGGGCTGATTAACGGACAACCAGCAGACTACTACGAGGTCGCAAACAATGTCGAAGAATTGAAGGCTTTGCTTGAAAAGTAAGTAGCCTTACTACCGATGTCAAATGATAAAGGCGAAGGGGCACCTTGCAAGGTATTCCTTCGCCTTTGTGACAATTTATCAAGGCTGAGTGTACAAAAAGGAGAGAGAAACAAGAAGAACTTCAACGAAGGGCAAACACATACCAAAAAGGATGGAGTAAACCGACGAACCTCCAAAAAGTTTTTACTACTTTTGCGGTTGTCCTATATAGTTACGTGATATGAATGCTGAAATACGTGTCATAATCAGCGGAGGAGGTACTGGCGGACACATCTTCCCCGCCGTATCCATCGCCAATGAAATCCGCTCGAAATGCCCCGACGCACAAATCCTGTTTGTTGGTGCTGAAGGTCGTATGGAGATGCAGCGTGTACCTGCTGCGGGTTATGACATCAAGGGACTCCCCATTGCAGGCTTTGACCGCAAGAACTTGCTGAAAAATATCCCCGTTCTCTTCAAAATTATGAAGAGCCGAATGTTAGCGAAGAAGATTATTCGCGAATTTCAACCGCAAGTGGTAGTGGGAGTAGGCGGATATGCCAGCGGACCAACCTTGAACATGGCTGCGACTCTGGGTATTCCGACCTTGATTCAGGAACAAAATTCATATGCAGGCGTAACCAACAAACTTTTGGCGAAAAATGCACGAAAGATTTGTGTGGCCTATGACGGAATGGAACGTTTCTTCCCCGCAGAGAAGATTCTCTTCACAGGAAACCCCATCCGACAGAATCTCCGCGACGAAAGTATCACAAAGGAAGAGGCTGTCAAGGCTTTCGGACTGATGCCGGGCAAACGAACCATCCTCTTTATTGGCGGATCACTCGGTGCTCAAACGCTCAACGAAAGCATATTGGGCAACTTGCCCTTGGTTAAGCAACAAAGCCGCATCCAGTTTATCTGGCAAACGGGTAAATACTACAGCGAATACATCCAAAACGAACTGGCAAGACGAGGACAACCGAAAAATCTCGTCGTGCAGGACTTCATCAGCGATATGCGCATGGCTTATGCTGCGGCTGACTTGGTTATTTCGCGTGCGGGTGCCGGAAGTATCTCGGAGTTCTGCTTGCTGGGCAAACCAGTTATCTTAATTCCCTCTCCGAACGTGGCGGAAGACCACCAAACTAAAAATGCACTGGCTCTGGTTCAGAAAGAAGCGGCACTTTTCGTCAAAGACGCGGAAGCTCGACGCACACTACTCCCCCTTGCCATCAACACGGTAACCGATGTGGAGAAACTGGAGAGCCTCAGCCAACATATCCTGCAACTCGCCCGACCGAATGCAGCCTCTGACATTGCCGATGAGGTGATCCGATTGGCACAAGAATCCTAAAACGACTCCAAAACAATGAAAGCTGTATATTTCGTCGGTGCCGGTGGCATCGGTATGAGTGCCCTTGAAAGATATTTCCTCGCACAGGGCTACGTAGTTGCTGGCTACGACCGAACACCTTGCCAACTCACGGAGGAACTTCGCGCTGAAGGGGCAGACATCCATTACGAAGATGACCCGGAACACATTCCCACGGCTTGCCGCGACAAAGAAGAGACTTTAGTAGTCTATACTCCGGCAATCCCTGCCGACCATAAGGAAATGGCTTATTTCCGAGCCAATGGATTCCGCATTCAAAAACGTGCCGAAGTGCTTGGCACACTGACACGCTCCATGAAAGGTCTCTGTGTGGCTGGTACACACGGAAAGACAACGACCACTTCGATTACCGCCCACTTGCTTCACGAAAGTCATGTGGGCTGCAATGCTTTCTTAGGGGGCATCACAAAGAACTATGGTACAAACTACCTGCTTTCTTCTGAAAGTCCCTTTGTGGTCATTGAAGCAGACGAGTTTGACCGCTCTTTTCATCACTTGCGCCCCTACGCTACGGTCATCACGGCGACGGATGCAGACCATTTGGACATCTACGGAACGGAAGAGGCTTATCTCGACAGTTTCCGGCACTATACTTCACTCATCCAACCGGGTGGTGCTCTCATTATCCACCGGGATTTGAAGATGAAGGAAGACTTGCAAGACGGAGTTACACGTTACGACTATTCCCGTACGGAGGGTGACTTCCATGCAGAAAATATTCGCATCGGCGGTGGACGCATTGTATTTGACTTTGTCTCTCCGCTGGGTAATATTACGGACGTAGAACTTGGTGTGCCGGTAAGTATCAACATCGACAACGGTATTGCAGCGATGGCATTGGCTCAGATTGCGGGTGCAACGGGCGATGAAATCCGTAAGGCAATGAAAAGCTTCGCGGGTGTAGACCGTCGCTTTGACTTCGCACTGAAGAATGACCGCCACGTGTTGCTCTCGGACTATGCACACCACCCGGAGGAGATTAGACAAAGCATTCTCTCCATTCGGGAGGTATTTAACGGTCGTCGCATTACGGGAGTATTCCAACCTCACCTCTATACACGTACCCGCGATTTCTATCAAGAGTTTGCCGACAGCCTTTCTTTGCTCGATGAGGTCATCTTGACTGAGATTTATCCAGCACGTGAACTTCCTATCGAAGGGGTCAGCAGTCAACTGATTTATGACCACTTACGTGAAGGAATGGATAAGCGACTCATTCAGAAGAATGAACTTACAGAATTAGCAAAAACGAAGGACTTTGATGTGCTGATTATTCTGGGTGCGGGCGATGTGGTTAACTTCATGCCTCAACTCCGCGAGACATTGGAGCTGAAAGAAGCGAACGCACAGGCTTAATTGTCGGACTGTTCACTCCTTATATGCTCGACAAAGCTTCCCTACTCGACAAAGGCTTGTTCTACTTCTAATCAGTTGAAGTGTTTAGAGTCGAAAAGTTTAAACGATAGCTGATGGCTACTTGGATAAGCTTGTCAACTCATCAACCCCCAACAGGCATTTTTAGGAAATGCCGAAAGTGCGATTCTCGCCAAGCAAATGAAAACGCTCTTCAAACTACTTCTGCTCTTTGGATTGGTGGCATACCTTTTCTTCGCTTTTACGAAGTTCTCCCATCATAGCGACACCAGTCCTTGTGAACATTTGAACCTCACCATTGCGGACAGTGCACAAGCTGGCTTCATTACTTACGAAGAGGCTGAACGCATCCTTCGTCAAAACGGTGTGTACCCCATTGGTAAGCGAATGGACCAAATCAACAACCTCAAAATCGAAAAGGCACTGAAGAAAAATGCCTTCATCGATTCGGTTGCTTGCTATAAATCCCCGAACGGAACAGTCAACATCTTGATTGTACAACGACTCCCGCTCATGCGCATCTTGGCGGATAACGGTGACACATATTATCTGGACCAAAAGGGGAACCAGATGAATCCGAAAGGTTACCATGCTGACATTGCGGTGGCTACGGGAAGCATTTCCCGAAAATTTGCTCGCCGCGAACTGGTCAAACTGGGACGTTTCTTGAAAGAGGATGATTTCTGGGACAAACAAATCGAACAAATTCATGTGCTCCCGAACGGACACTTGAAACTTATCCCGCGCGTAGGAGCGCACACAATATATTTAGGCACGACAGACAGCCTCTCGCTGAAGTTTCGCAACCTTTACACCTTCTACAAAAAGGTGTTGCCACAGGTTGGTTGGAACAAATACGAGGAAATATCTGTCGAGAACGTTTCGCAAATCGTTGGAACCAAAATAGAAGACTAATACGGGTCTCTTTGGTGGTGCTTGCAAAGGGCAGCTTAAGACAAACTGCCGCAAATGCTGAAGAAAACGGACGAACGCTCTCTCACTAACGAATCAATAAAAAACAAGATAATGGCAACTGAAGACAACTTTATCGTAGCTATCGAACTGGGCTCGTCAAAAGTGACTGGCGTGGCTGGTTGCAAACAGCCCGACGGAGCCATCCAGATCCTTGCCTTCGCTCAGGAACCCTCTACTACCTTTATTCGCAAGGGACGCATTAACAACGTCAACAAAATGACGCAATGCATCCTGAACATGAAGGAGAAGATGGAGCAAAAGATGCAGAAAAGCATCAGCCGAGTGTATGTGGGCATTGGTGGCATGGGTATGCACACGGTGGCTAACACGGTCGTAAGACATTTCGACTCGAAAATTGAAATCACGCAGGACATGATTGATGCCTTGTGTGACGAAAACCGCAATACGAGCAACAATGATCGCGACATTCTGGAGTCTGTGCCCCAAGAATACCGATTGGGTACGCAACTGCAAATGGATCCGGTGGGCATCCTTTCTGACAATGTAGAAGGTCACTACTTAAACATTGTGGCTAACTCTACCGTTCGCGAGGAAATCAGAAACTGCTTCCGCGCAGCGGGTGTGACTATTGCGGACTTACCAATTACGGTACAGGCTCTGTCAGACGCCATGCTGACGGAACCGGAGAAACGTTCGGGATGTGTTTTTGTAGACATGGGTTCGGAAACGACTTCAGTTGCTATCTACAAGAACAATGTACTCAGACATTTGGCAGTCATTCCCCTTGGTGGAGCTAACATCAACCGCGACATCATGTCTCTCCAAATTGAGGACGAAGAAGCGGAGGAACTGAAGCTGAAATATGGTTCGGCCATTGCCCACACGGGTGACGAACAGCATAAGCCGATTACTTTACGCGACGGCAGACAAGTCAAATACGATGAATTTAGCGGATTGGTAGAAGCACGTTTGGAAGAAATCATTCTGAACGTGAAGAACCAGATTGCTCTTTCAAAATTCGACAAGGGACAGCTCATCGGCGGCTTAATCATCACGGGCGGTGCTTCGAATATGAAGGATATCGACAAGGCTTTCATCCGCGACACGCAGATTGAGAAGATTCGCTTTGTTCGCAACATCCGCACCCCGCTCCGTCTCGGCGATTTCCCGCATTTCAACGAGAATGGAGATTGTAATGCAGCCATTGCTCTCATCGAAAAGGGTGAAATGAATTGCTGCGGCGGACCGATTGGTCAGCCCCAACTTTTTGACGAACATACAGAGCCCATTCCTACTCCTGAAGAAATTGAGGAGGAAAAGAAACGCGAAGAACAACGCATTGCTGAAGAAGTAGCGCGTATCACTCGCGAAAAGGAAGAAGAGGAAAGAAGACGACTCGAAGAAGAAGCTGCTAAGAAAAAGAAGGCTGGAATCAATCGCTTTAAAACGGGCTTCCAGAAGATTGGCAAATTCTTCTCTGGTCTCGTCAACGAGAATGATAACTAACGCTCACGCCTAAGACACCACAATTATGTCAGAAGAAAATAACGATCTCCTTATCGATATGGGCATTCCTACCACTACGCCCTCCATCATCAAAGTTATCGGTGTAGGCGGAGGCGGTGGTAATGCCGTAAACCACATGTACCGTGAAGGTATTCACGATGTCAACTTTGTGGTATGTAATACAGACTCTAAAGCTTTGACGGACTCTCCCGTACCCGTGCGCCTGCAATTGGGTAAGGAAGGTCTCGGTGCGGGTAACCGTCCGGGGCGTGCTCGCGAGGCTGCTGAGGAAAGTGTAGAACAAATCCATAACATGCTGAACGATGGTACGAAGATGGTATTCATCACAGCGGGTATGGGTGGCGGTACCGGTACGGGTGCAGCTCCAGTCATTGCACGCGAAGCTAAGTCTATGGGCATCCTCACGGTGGGCATTGTCACGATTCCTTTCCTCTTCGAAGGAAATAAGAAAATTGACCAGGCACTCGACGGTGTGGAGGAAATCTCGAAACACGTGGATGCCCTGTTGGTTATCAATAATGAACGCCTGCGCGAAATCTATCCGGAGCTGAACGTGCTTTCTGCCTTTGAAATGGCGGACAACACGTTGAGTATCGCTGCACGCTCGATTGCTGAAATCATCACGATGCACGGTATCATCAACTTGGACTTCCGTGATGTTTGCACCGTGTTGAAGGATGGCGGTGTGGCTATTATGTCGACTGGATTTGGCGAAGGAGAAAACCGCGTCAGCAAAGCGATTGAAGCAGCTCTGCACTCTCCGTTGCTCAACAACAATGACATCTTCAACTCGAAGAAGGTATTGCTTTCTATCTCGTTCTGTGCTGAGAAAGAAGGCGACACTTTGATGATGGAGGAGATGAACGAGGTGCACGACTTCATGTCGAAGTTCCACGACGACGTGGAGACCAAGTGGGGACTCTCAACCGATCCTTCCTTAGGCAAGAGTGTAAAGATTACGATTCTCGCTACGGGATTCGGTATCAACAATGTTCCGGGTATCAAGAATAAACTCGACGCTGAGGAGGAAAGCCGCCGTCAGCACGAAGTTGAGAAACAGGAAGAAAACGAAGAACGCCGCGAGGGATTTTACGGAGGAGACAAGAAAGGTACGCTCCGTAAACGCCCGAAGTTCTACCTTTTTGGACTAGATGACCTGGACAATGAGGAAATCATCTCGATGGTGGAACTGACTCCTACCTACAAACGCTCTAAAGAGGTGCTCTCGGACATTAAGGCAAAGGCTTACGGAAGTAGCATTGCTATTGAGCCCGAAAGTTCAAACACCTCCAATACAGCAGCAGGATCTGTGATTTCCTTCTAAGCGTTTCTCCAGGAATACCCTCGGGAGTACGCCCTCTATAGGCTCCCTTAATCTTGACCACGAAGACGCGACGCTGAAAAGGTTCACCCTCCGTTTTTCACAAGTGCACCACTTAACGAAGAACAAGGAGGCGGAATCGGAGGCGTGCCTTCGTGGTCAATAATTTTCCACGTAACACACGCAAATCCTATGTCAGAAGACCTTATAGAATTGGCTAACGTGTCCAATCCGAGCTTGATTAAAATCATCGGAGTGGGCGGTGGCGGCGGCAATGCCGTAGGACAGATGTATCGCGACAACATCCCCGAAGTACGCTACCTGGTAATCAACTCCGACAGCAAAGCGCTTCGCGATTCTCCCGTACCTGACCAGCTGCAGTTAGGACCGGGCTTGGGGGCAGGCGGTGACCCCGTGAAGGGAGAGGAACTGGCAGAAGAATGTCTGGACCAAATCAAGGCCATCTTTGATAAAGACACGAAGATGGTCTTTATCACGGCTGGAATGGGAGGTGGTACAGGCACTGGAGCCTCACCGGTGATAGCTCGCGAGGCCCGCAAACTGGGCATTCTGACTGTAGGTATCGTGACTATCCCCTTTCTCTTCGAACGAGAGAAACAAATTGACAAAGCACTGGATGGGCTGGAACGACTGGGAAAGGAAGTGGACGCCATGTTGGTTATTAATAACCAACGACTCTGTGATATCTATCCCGACATGAGTGTAATCAACGCATTTAAACGCGCAGACGAAACACTCTCGACCGCCGTCAGTTCCATTACAGAAATTATCTCCATGCACGGCCGTATCAACTTGGACTTTGAAGATGTACGCACAGTTTTGACCAAGGGAGGAGTGGCTGTTATGTCAACTGGCTACGCGGAAGGCGAAAACCGTGTTACACGTGCTATCGAAGCAGCACTAAACTCCCCCCTGCTCAATAACAACGATGTCTACAACGCCAATCGCATCCTGCTCTCCATCACTACCAGCGATGACCCGAAAAGCACCATGCGCACCAACGAGATAGATGAGATTACACAATTCATGAACCACTTCCCTGCCGACATTCATACCAAGTGGGGATTCTCCCTCGACCGCAATTTGGGCGAGAAAATAAAGGTCACCATCCTGGCTTCCGGCTTCGGGCTGTACAGTAAAAAGAACAATAATCGTGCCGGCTTACAGGAAAATAAGCAAACCCAAATGGAGAACGAGAAACGTAACGAATTGCGCGGGCGTTATTACCATACGCCCAGCCAGGCCAAACGCCATCCCCACATCTTTCTCTTCTCGGAAAAGGACCTGCTCAATCCGCAACTGCTGGCACAGGTCGAGGATACCCCTACCTACCTGCGTACCGGAGAAATGCTACAATATATTCGCTCATTATCTACTCAAAACTAAATAAATACCCCGCTATGGAAATCTTTGAACAAGTCAGTAAGGACATCGTCGCTGCCATGAAGGCTAAAGACAAAGTACGCTTAGAAGCACTTCGCAACGTAAAGAAGTGCTTTATCGAAGCAAAGACGGCACCTGGAGCTAACGATAAACTGGACGATACGACTGCCGTGAGAATTCTCGCCAAACTGGCCAAGCAAGGTCGCGACACCGCCGCTCTCTATACGGAACAGGGCCGTCCCGATTTGGCAGAAGAAGAAGAGGCTCAAGCTGCCATTATCGAAGCTTACCTGCCCGAAGCACTCTCTCCCGAAGAGCTGGAAGCCGAAGTTAAGGCCATTATTGCCGAGGTCGGCGCGTCTTCACCGAAAGATATGGGTAAAGTAATGGGAGTTGCCTCGAAGAAACTCGCCGGAAAGGCTGACGGCAAAGCCATTTCTACCCTGGTTAAGCAATTGCTCGCTTAAGGCTGGTTCTATTCATGGTCAGTTGATAAAGTTGATCAGTTGAAGAGTTTAGGTTCGAAGTCACGGGCTTAAGCATTAAACTTTCTACTCCTCGACTACGCCACCGTAGCGGATAGGACTTCCCCGGAAAACGGCCCGCGTTCCCCCGGCTAATGCCCAAGGGAAGAAGGCGGACGCACGCAAGAAACAGGATGACGGTCATAGGTAAGGAAGCAGCTTCCTACCTATGACCGTTTCTGTTTCAGTAAACAAAAGAATCGTAAGGGCTGAAAAACCGAAAAGGGATGAAAACAGGAACGGAACAGGAGGAAAACGGGATAACAAAATAGAAGCAGATGCATACGAAGGGAAACAAAAAGGAAGTATAGAGCAAATAAAACGAGATATTCGTAGCCAATCATGCATATATTCGACTTTTCCGTGCAATTATGCAAAGTTATTTCCCTGGAAGCGGCTTTTTTCACAAATACATTTGGTAACCAAATGATTGTTTAGTACTTTTGCCATCGTGTAAAGTGAACTTTACACTTATCAACCCAAATATTCATTAACCAATAACATACCTGCATGATCAAAAGTTTACGCTACCTGGTAGTGTGGGCTTGTGCCCTCCTATCCCTACCTCTCAGTGCACAGTCAACTGTTCAGTTAGGATATTGTCCCAATGATTTATCTGCCGGTGTCGATACCATTGTCCTGAGCGACCATTATAGCCTTCGGGTACGAGGAGCCGTTCGCCTTCCCGCTGCCCGTATGCAAATACTCAAGGGAGCCAAGATAACTAAGCTCAGATTGGGCGCAATGGAAGGGATGAAGAATGTTTATCTCTTCATTCGTCCCGCACTCAACAAACCGGCAATAAGCAAGCTCCACAAAGTGAGCGAAACCACCTATGGATGGAACGAAGTCACGCTGGAAGAGCCTTTTACGGTGACGGGTGACGAAATATTCCTTGCCTTCAATGCCGAACTTCCTGCCGGCTTGGGACTGCTCTTCAGCAAAGAGCAGCATGCCAATGCAGGCTACGTGAACGACGGACAGCAATGGACCGACGTCTCGACATTAGGAATCGGTGCCATGTATTTACAGGCTGAAGTCGAAGCGGGCGCTGACATTCCCCAGACTGATTTTGCCATCGAAGCAGTCAACCTCAAGAAAAAGTTTCTACAAATAGGCGATACCCTCGAAGCGGAAATCACAATCAGCAACTACGGAATCAAGCCTGCGCCACTGCCTGCGATCTGCCACACTATCGAAGGAGGAGCCCCCCTTAAATGGGAGAAGGATACCCTCGTGGAACCCGGCAAAACCCTTAAGCTGAACCGACAGTTCCTCACGGACAACATGCACGAGGGCTACAACAAGCTGAACATCTGGCTCGACACTGACGACCGCTTCAAGCAAAATGACTCGATGCTTGTCCAGATACCTTGCTACAAAACCGCTTACCCGCGCAAAACGCTCATTGAGCACTTCACGACCCTGCCCTGTACCAATTGTCCGTTGGGCTTGAAAGTACTAAGCAAACTGACCGAAGGCCGCAAGGACTATGTGTGGGTAGCACACCACGTAGGATTCGAGGAAGACGAACTGACGGTAAAGGACTCTTACTACCTGCTCGACCCCATTGGGGCAAGTGGCGGAGTGCCTGCCGCATCGTTCGACCGCACGGTTCTTCCCTGCAGCAATTCGCCCAAACAGCCTTGCATCGGCATTGGCTACAGTGCAACCGACTTAGCCGTCAAGAAGATTCAGCCCGGACTGGACGCAGCAGTCCATACGCCGGCTTTCCTGTCAATCGACATTGAAAATCAATACAACGAAGCCACGCGCGAACTGATTACCACCGTAAAAGGTTGTCGCAACAAACTTTTGCCCCTGTTCTATGCGGACAATTTCCTGACGGTCGAACTAGTGGAAGAGGGTGTAGAAACAAAAGGTTGTCAGGTAGGAAGCGGTGCTAAGGTTCACAGCCACGTATTCCGCACCGCCTTGTCGAAGATTAAGGGCGACGCACTGCAATGGAACGACGACCACTTCGAAACTACCTACCGGTTCACCCTTCCCAACCAATGGAATGCCGACAAACTGCGCGTCGTCGCGTTTGCACACCGTTCACTCGACAATGCCAAGACCGACATACAGGTACTCAATGCCAATGACTGCTGGGTAACCTCGGCAGGAACAACGGGTATAAAGGATGCAAGCCTGGCTACGGGCAATGTGACGAGCCGCGAATATTACAACCTGCAGGGACAGCGCATCGCCCGTCCGGCTAAAGGCATTTATCTCGAAAAGGTGATTACCGCAAACGGATCGCACACCTACAAACATGTAAAGTAAACTGGCAGGAGCAAGGCCGCTAAGACGCCCCGCGACCCCGTGTCCTTGCTTCTTCCACCCCCCGAAACTCAATCTACACAATTTATAAACACATCTATTTTATGAAAAAGACTTTACTCACTCTCGCCTGTACTGCCCTGATGTGCGGTACAGCCCACGCACAAGTTTATGAACGTCACCTGGGTAACCACTTTCATAAGTTGTCAGAAAATGGTCTCTGGCTGGTAGAGGACGAAGGTGCCATTGTCACCTACAACCGCGAAACAAAAGAAAAGATTATGGTCGAGGACCCCGTTACCGACCTGACTGTCGGCATGGGCAACAGCATGCTCAACGACGGTACGGTATGTATAGCCAACGGCAACAAAGGTCCTGCACTGCTGAAAGACAGTGTCATTACACAGCTTGAGGCAGGTCGCGAACTGGCTCCCGGGGAAACCCTTTCCCTGAGCATTGCCCACGGTGCTACCAATGACGGAAAGCGCATTGTCGGCTTGCTCAATGCCCCCAAGGACAGAGATAAAGAACGCGATATCATGGCAATACCTGTCATGTGGGAGAAAAACGCGAAGGGAGAATATAAGATTCAGACGCTCCCCTATCCTAAGAAAGACTTTACGGGACGTCCTCCCCAGTTTGTTTCGGCTATCGACATTGCCGACGACGGAAAAACCATCGTCGGACAGGTACAAAGCTACAGTGGTTTCCACCCCACTCCGATTGTATGGAAAGAAGATGCCCAGGGAAAGTGGAACTATTCTTTACCCGGAGGTAGCCTCGTCTACAATGCGGATGCCCTGGCTAAACTTCCCGAAGCACCCGTTGAGCCCAAGCAGCCTAAGGCTGAGGACTATATGAACAAAGAAGATTCCGTGAATTACGAGAAGGCATTGGCAGAGTATAAGGAACTCTATGCACTGGCTCAATTAGGAGAAATCCCATGGAGCGACGTACCTAAATACCCCCAAAAAAGCGATTACATATCCGACAAGGCGAAAGCTGACGCTTATGCCGATGCGCTGATGGACTACAACAAGAAAGACGAGCAGTACTGGAAAGACTTCGCGGCATATAACGAGGTACTGGATGGAGCGTTGACAGGAAATTCGTTTATTTTAAACAACGTGACTCTCTCACGCAACGGTAAATACATGGTCGCTTCGTTGGAAAAGAGCGAATCGGATCCAGAGGACTTCTGGAATCAAAGTGTAACAGTTTCCCCCTGCCGTTTCTATCTCGACGAGAAGAATGACAGTGTCGAAATTCTAGCGAATCTCCACGACCACCTGGGTTCCTGCATTGCCAACAACGGACTTCTGGTAGCCGTTACGCCTGCAATCGAATACACACGTAATACCTATGTATCTTTGCCGGGACAACCTGCACAGACTCTGGTAGACTACCTGAAAGCTGAAAAGCAGGACAGTGTGGTCAAGTTCCTTAAGGACAATTTCACGTACACATTCAACGTTGAAGTAGGTGTAGACAGCATGGGAGCTCCTATCTATCAAGAAGTACAAGACAGCACCATCACGGGTTCTGTAACCATTAACGGAGAAGGCAACCGCATGGTTTCCTTTATCTATGATGCCATGAGCAATCCTGAAGATCCTAAGTGGGTTTCCTTCTATATTGACTTGACGAAGAATGCAGATCCCTCAGCTATAGAAAATGTAGTCAATAAGGAAAACGCTGGCGAAGTGCTCCGTCGCGAATACTACAACCTCCAGGGTCAGCGCATTGCTCAACCGACCAAGGGCATTTACCTCGAAAAGGTAATTACGACCAACGGAGTTTACACTAAGAAGGTTTTGAAGTAATCCTTTCATCGCCTTCTCTCAAAAAGTCCCCGCCTCTGCTTATGAGGTGGGGACTTTTAGGTTAGACAAGGGGACTGCACACTGACTGCAAGGTTTTCGCAAAAAATGGGCTTGTACATGCCTGTACAAGCCACTCTTCATTTATAATGAAGCTATACTACTTGGGGCGAGAAGGTTTGAAAGCAAAAATCTGCATGCCCTAAGCGTGG
>AMCI01003755.1_pt1 | contig 29115 bp, 28 predicted proteins | sample 419838 | NCBI WGS metagenome assembly AMCI01 (sample SAMN01090643, study PRJNA158313) | gut metagenome
CATTCTTATTTGCATCTAAATTGGGGGAAGTAGGACGTAATTCTGAACCTTTATATAGTTTGCCCCTTACCGTTTTATTTGTCCCTTGATTATACACCAAAAGTAATAATTCGGTAATCTTTTGTTCTCCATCTGTTCCCGCATTCGTTTCGCCGTTTGTATCAATGGCTCTGGTGTTAGATCCTAGGTTAGGCATTTCGATAGAGAGACTCATGTAAGCATCACCGGCGGTCTCATTGATCGCGGTCTCCATTTCTTCATCGTTACTGCAGGCAGTCATGGCTAATAAGCCAAAACTTGCCAAAAGATAATTTTTAAGTTTCATTTAAAATAAATTTTAAAATTGTTGATACTAAATTATTTATTTCTCGCTATTTCTCGCTATTTCTATTATTCCTGTTATTTCTGTTATTTCTGTTTTGAATTCAGATATTCTTTTCTTTGTTCCCATTCACGCAGGTTATCGGTTGCCTCCGGAATGCCTGCTTCTTCGGCAGCTTTCAGCAGAGGTTCTGCTTCTGCCAGCCGGTCGTTCAGCAGATACCATACTCCCCGAGCATGCTCGGCTTCCGGACTGTTTCCTGCTTTGTCGAGATACCGGGCTGCACGTTCGTAGCGTTTTTCCTGCATAGCGGTCAAGGCTGCATTCAGGTTGGCAGTTGGGTCATTCGGGAAGAGGTGGACTGCTGTCTCAAACACCTCATTGAATTCTTTACTGCCGGTAGGATAGGTGGAAGCGATTTGATACATCTCGTTCAGACTCAATAATTGCGGACGAGTCTTCAACAGTTGTTTGGCTTCTTCAATCTGAAACGCTCTGACTGTATAGCTGACGGTGTAGTCGGAATGACGCAAAGACGGATAAACCTCTTTCAGCAGGTGGGCATAAGCCGGTTGACCTATGATGGAGCGAAGTTTCTTTTCTTTCGCATCTTCCGATTGGTTGGAGGCGATCAGTTGGAGCAATTGGTCTTTGGCAGGGAGGTCAGACCGGCGGATGTAAGTGGCTAGTCCGTCCCAATCTTCCGGTGTGGAAGTTACGTCAAAGAGGGTGTCAGCAAACTGATAATGTGTACCTACATACTGCTTGAGGGCTTCTGCTCTGCCTTGGGCCAGTTTGGTATTGTTTGCATAGCTTCCTTCCGGTGAAGCAAAGCCGTGTATGCTGATTCTCCGGATTTGGGTGTTGGTATCGTTTTTAATCACGTCGATGGTTCGCTCAATTTGGTCCAGCTCCTTGGCATTGCGACGATAATTCGGATAGATGATGGTTTTGTTTACCGGAAAATCCAGAAAAGCCTGTCCGGACTCTTCGCGGTTCTTTATCTTCTCTACGGTCGGTGCAAGGTAGGCGAAAGTAGGACGTACCTCGTATTCTGCCTTTTCCATTGGCCAGTCTTGGCTGGCAATCGAAGCTTGTTCGATGGTTTGTCCGCCGCATCCACAGAAATCCTGTGTCAGATGCAGGGTCGATCCGTTCATCCATTCTTTATAGGGAATAGAGGTAGCATAGTCGAAACTCTGGCGGCTGTGATTTTTCCGTTTGATGAGCTGTTCTTTGCTCTTGTTGCGCTGTTGCATGATATACTGACGAGTTCCAGCCACCCGGATAGAGGGCAGGTTGCATGCACTGTCGCCCTTGGTCAAGACGGGTGTCAGCCGAATCAAGCGATTGGACGGCAGGTCCAAGGCATCCAGCCGCAGGTGAAACCATACCATGACTTGCTGTTCGTTGCGTTGAATTTGCAAGTTTTCAACGGCAGGCTGTCTTTGCGCCATCAGGTCTTGCACCAGGCAGCCGTTCAGCTGACAGCCTATCAAACAGAGTATGAAGAGTATTTTTTGATACATGATGGAAGTATTAAATAATCTACGAATGATTTAAAACACATAAACGAGGCTGATGGCTGTCTTGGTAGGTCCGAAATAATTCTTTTTTCCTTCATCCAGCACTCTTCCGCAAGTTGCACAAGGGTATTTCTTATATTTCACCCGCGCGTAACCAATGCCGATGACAGCTTCCAGGTTCCAATACTTGCTGAGCGGCCAGTTATAGCCGTAGCTGAATCCGCCACCCCACAGATCTCCTTCAAATCGTCTGTGACGGGTTTCTTGCCACAGCCCAAAGGGCATTTTGACGTGGGCAATATTAAATTTGTTCCAATGGGCGTGCAGACCGAAAAAATGTCCGTTGAATGACTCGCAGAGCCAATAGCGAACTTCGGGCTGTATCAGGATATGTCTCCATTTCCGTTCGTGAGGAAAATCCCAGGCATTGTAATTGGCGGAAAGATCCAGCGACCATCGGGGAGCAAGCTTAGCCTCCAGACCGAGGTTCACGGTTCCGGTAGCATCGTAAAGCAGATTGCTCTTCACGGCCATGTTTTGTCCCCGAAGGGAATGTACCGGCAGGTACAACAGACATAGCAATCCGACAAGGTACTTAAGCATACGTTTCATATAGGCAATGTGTATGAATAAATGTTAGGGTCGTTACTAATTTTTTTCTAATTTTTTGTTTGTTTTTCGACCTTGTTTCTACCGACAAAATTAGTGTTTTGGACTGAAGTAGCTGTTGTCTAATCGTTTTTTCAATCTAACAGGTGCATTTTATAAATGCTTGATAATCAGCTTATATTTACCCCCCCCATTCTTGCAAATTCTAACATTAGCTTAACAACTGCCTGTTTGAATGGTAAAATCGTACAAAAGGGACATTATTTCCGGTTTTTGCTGACCAGAGATAATGTCCCTTTTCTAATTGGTAGGATTCTATCGTTTATTTATCGTCGGGCATCGCCTTTTTTGATTTCTCTACGCAGGAGGTTCTGCATGTCAAATACGATGTCCGGATGTTGTTCGGCTACATTGTCTTGTTCGTACTGACTTTGGGTCAGGTTGTACAACTGTGGATTGGGCCGGTTGCCGGTTTCTATCTTCGGACCCCACTGTATCATGCGGGGACCGTCGTTCGGCTCAATGTATTTCCAATCTTTCGTACGAACCGACAAGACGTGGTTGGCTGCCAGTTCAATGACGTAGTTCCGGTCGGTGTGGTCGGTGCCCAGCAGGTTGCCCAGGCGGTTTTGGCTATCGGGGGCGCTGCCTTGGGGCATACGGGCCTGGATGAGGGCTCCCAACGAAGCCATCCAGTCGATTTGTGACAGAAGCACGTCCGACTTTTGTCCTTTGGGAATGCGTGCCGGCCAGCGAACAATCATCGGTACCATGGTACCGCCTTCGTAGGCACTGTATTTATGGCCACGCCATGGACCCGACGGCCGGTGCCCGTTGAGCAATTCTTCGGCTTTATCCTCGTATCCGTCGTCTACCACCGGACCATTGTCGCTGCTGAGGATGACCAGTGTATTCTCGTCCAAGCCTAACTTCCGGAGGGTTTCCATGATTTGACCCACCGACCAGTCGAACTGTACAATGGCATCGCCGCGGAGCCCCATGGGGTTCTTGCCCCGGAAACGCTCGTGCGGGAAACGGGGTACATGCACGTCGTTGGTAGCAAAATACATGAAGAAGGGTTCATGCCGGTGCTCTTCGATGAAGCGGATGGCATGGGCGGTGATGGAGTCGGCAATGTTTTCGTCTTTCCATAAGGCTTTGCCTCCTCCTTTCATATAACCGATGCGGCTGATGCCGTTCACGATGGACATATCGTGCCCGTGGCTGGGCTTCAGGTTATATAATTGTTCGGGATTCTCCTTTCCGGTGGGTTCGTTCGGAAAGTTTTTCTTGTAGCTCACTTCGATCGGAGCCGACGGGTCATAGTTAGCCACCTGACCATTCTCGATGAATACGCACGGCACGCGGTCGGCTGTCGCTGCCATGATGTAGTGATAGTCGAAACCCAGGTCGCCCAATGCAGCCGGTAGCGGTGCATTCCAATCCTGTTTTTCTGTCCGGTCGCCTAAGCCCAGGTGCCATTTGCCGATGGCACAGGTAGCATAGCCCGAACTTTTGAACAGATCGGCCAGGGTAAACTGTTCGGGACGGATAATCATTCCGGCATTTCCGGCAGCGACATCGGTTCCCGGCTTGCGCCAGGCATATTCACCCGTGAGGATGGAATACCGGGAGGGGGTACTGGTGGCTGCAATGGCATGCGAGTTGGTAAACCGGATGCCTTGTTTGGCCAGCCGGTTCACGTGGGGAGTCCGGACATGCTTGGCTCCGTAACATTCCAGGTCGCCATAGCCTAAATCGTCAGCCAATATGATAATGACATTGGGCTTTATCGTTTGCTGTCGTCGGTTCCATCGGAGCTTTCCGGGCCTGTAGACCGGCAGCTGCCCAGGGTGCCAATAAAGAGCACAATGCTACATGTTTCTTCTTGATCATATCGTTTTTTTTTCGTTGGTGAGATTTATATTTTTAGCTGTAGGTTTTTGAAATTCCGGTGGTTGTAGAATTTTAGAAACCTGTAGGTTTTCAAAATTTTGGCTGTAGGTTTTCAATCGTAAACAACAGCTTTCTGACAAAGGACTCTGAGGGTTTAATCTCCCTCATAATAGTCGCCCAGATAATAGCGGGCCAGGAAGTCCCCGTTGCGGTGTAACAGTTCTTTCCCTTCGGCAAAAGGTAGGGCAGCCTCGGGCAGCAGGTTCTGTTCCATGGCATATTTCAGCAGGTCAAAGGGACAGGCACCCGGTTCGGTGAAGAGGCGGTAGCCCCACTCACGGGCGGCATCGGCTTGGTAGAGCGGGTTGTGTGCATCGCAGAAGGCGGCCGCTACACCCGGCGCTATGAGCATGCCTTTGGCATTGGCATAAATCACGAAATCGCTCTCATCCTTCAAGTCGGTCAGCAAACCGTCGGGGTGTGCTTCCCATTGCAGCACCTCCGTAAGGAAGCGGTAGAGGTCGGTATAGGTAGACAGATACACCAGCGGGTATCCCTGTGTGTAAGCCAGGCAGCGCTTCACGTCGTTGGTCAGTTTGCTTTGCGGCGTGATGTGCGGTAGCGGACGCCGTGTGGTAAGCAGAGCGGTGCTTCCGGGTACCCAGAGGTTGGTTGAGGACACGTCGCTGATGGGAGCTTCTTCAAAGAGTTCATCCATCAGCTGATAGATGTCGAGGCTCAGAGCCGTCAGGCTTTCGTCGAAAGGCGAACAAGCCAACGGTTGGGTAGCGGGGGAGGCATTAGCCCAGAGCAGGTAGCCCACATCTTCCCGGTTGATTTCATCGGGCACATAGTGGTCCGTCAGGGTATAGAAAGGCAACGGACGTCCGTACAAGGTGTGGTAACGGTTCGTGAAGTATTTCCATCCGCCCTGTTGTGCAATGGCATCCTGGAAGTAACATGCCAGTTGAAGGGCGGTTTTTTCGGGCTGCAGTGCCTGCAGGGGGGCAGCGCAGTGAGGCAGCAAGAGATCGAGGAACTGTCCGGCTACCGACAGATACCAGGTGTCGGAATCGGTTGTGCGCCGGCGTCCGTTCAGTTGCAGCCATTGGTTCATGTAGAGTTTCGGGGTTTTCATGGCTTACAGATGTTTCAAGGCGAGTTTGATGACTTGCTCCACCGGCATAGCGGGCTCTTTCTTGAGGATGGCCAGCACCACCTTTTGCGAGGCAGCCTGTGCAAAGCCCAGCATGGTGAGGGCGGCAACGGCTTCTTCCTGCGTTTCGGTGTTGGCGGCAGGCATCAGCGGCAGGGAGCCGTCTGCTGCAGCTGTCGTGGCATCGGTCTTGATTTTGTCTTTCAGGTCCACGATGATGCGCTGGGCTGTTTTCAGTCCGATGCCCTTGACCGACTTCAGCAGGGCGGCATTTTCGGTGCTGATGACGTTCACCAGTTCGGCGGGTGTCAGGGCGGACAGAATCATGCGGGCGGTGTTTCCGCCGATGCCCGACACGGAGATGAGCTGCAGAAACAACTCGCGCTCCTGCCGTGTGGCAAAGCCGTAGAGCACATAGGCATCTTCGCGGATGGCTTCGTAGATATAGAGTTTACATTCTTTCTTGCCTTGGATGGCACTGTAGGTATTGAGGGAGATGTTGGTACTATAGCCCACACCGTGGCAGTCGATGACGGCACCGGCGGGGGTGAGTTCGGCCAGATCTCCACACAGATATTCTATCATAGGTTTCTTCTTATTTAGGGTTGTTGTGTGCGAATGTACATATAATTTTTGAGTTTCACGCACGTACAGGCTTCTAAAAAACGAAAAATAAACTGAAAGAACGGGTGCATCCGTAGGGGAATGTGAATGAAATGATTATTTTTGCAGGGTAAAAAAACAGAAAATTGATCATTAAAATCAAAGAATAGAATGAAAAAGATAAGAGCAGCCATTGTGGGATATGGCAATATCGGGCATTCTGTGCTGGATGCCTTGCAGGTAGCACCTGATTTTGAAATTGCCGGTGTGGTACGTCGTTCCGGAGCCGAGAACTGTCCGGACGAACTGTCGGCTTATGCAGTGGTGAAACAGTTGAACGAACTGACTGATGTGGATGTGGCCATTCTGTGTACGCCTACCCGCAAGGTGGAGGAGTATGCCAAAGAGGCGTTGTCTCTGGGCATCCATACGGTGGACAGCTTCGACATTCACACGGGCATTGTGGATTTGCGCCGTTCGCTGCATGCTGTGGCACAGCAACACGGAGCGGTATCGGTGATTTCTTCGGGTTGGGATCCGGGCAGTGACTCGGTGGTGCGTACCTTGCTTCAGGCAATGGCTCCGAAAGGGATCACGTATACGAATTTCGGTCCGGGCATGAGCATGGGGCATACGGTAGCTGTGAAGGCAATCGAGGGGGTAAAGGCGGCTCTCTCCATGACCATCCCCACGGGCACAGGCATTCACCGCAGAATGGTGTATGTTGAACTGAACGAGGGGTATGAGTTCGACCGGGTGGCTGCTGCCATCCGGACGGATCCGTATTTTGTGCATGATGAGACGCATGTGAAACAGGTACCCAGCGTGGATGCACTGCTCGATATGGGCCATGGGGTGAACCTCACGCGCAAGGGGGTGTCCGGCAAGACACAGAACCAGCTGTTTGAGTTTAACATGCGCATCAACAATCCCGCGCTCACGGCACAGATCATGGTGTGTGCGGCTCGTGCGTCCATGCGTCAGAAGCCGGGTTGCTATACGCTGGTGGAGATTCCGGTGATTGATTTGCTGCCGGGCGACCGCGAGGAGTGGATTGCGCAACTGGTGTGATGTATCTATAGAAAATTACCCCTGCTACAGATTGTTGTAACAGGGGTAATTTTTATATCAGAACAGATACCGCAGGATATCGTTGAAGTTGGCCCAGATCATCAGGGCAAACAGCAGGAGCATGCCCACCATTTGTGCCCGTTCCATGAAAGCTTCACTCGGTTTGCGGCGGGCAATGATTTCATAGAGCAAAAACAGCACGTGTCCGCCATCCAGCGCAGGGATGGGCAGGATGTTCATAAAGGCCAGGATGATGCTGAGGAAAGCAGTCATGTACCAGAACTGGTGCCAGTCCCATGTGGGTGGGAAGATGCTGCCGATGGCTCCGAAGCCGCCCAGCTGCTTGGCTCCTTCTTTCGAGAAGAGGTATTTCATCTGGCTGACATAGCCTTTCAAGGTGTTCACACCCAGTACCGCACCGGCAGGTAGCGAACTGAGCAAGGTGTAGTTCTTCTTCACTACGGGCAGCAGACGGTCGGTTCTCAGCACGGGTCTTACGCCGATGTTAAAGGCTGAGTCGGTCTGCAGTGTCACTTCCTGACTGATGCCCCGGCGTACATAAGTCAGGGTGATTTCGTGAGAAGCAGAGTCGGCTTTCCAACGATTGAGCATTTCTTTTTTAAAGTCCAGATATGCAATGCGTTCTCCGTTCAACCGGGTAATGCTGTCACCCGGCTGCAGACCGGCCAGGGCAGCCGGACGTCCGGCCATGATGCTGTCGATGACAAACGGGAAGCGGAAGTCGGCAAAGCGGGCACTGTCGGCCAGCAGGCGGTCCATCATGTTGTCGGGGATATAGATAGAGGTTTCCTTGCCGTCGCGCAGCACAGTCACCTGACGGGCATCTACCACCGCCGTGAGCAGGTCGACCCCCATGCGTTCAAAGGGTTTGCCGTCGGCCGAGATGAGCACGTCACCATCTTGGAATCCCACGGACTTGGCCGTTTCGTTGTAGTCCATACCCAGCGGTGCCTTCTGTACGGGGGTGTAGAAGTCGCCCCAGGCAAAGAGAATCATGGAGTAGATGAAGAGCGCCAGCAGGAAGTTGAACAATACGCCTCCCGTCATGATGAGCAGTCGCTGCCATGCCGGTTTGGCGCGGAACTCCCAGGGTTGCATCGGTTGCTTCATCTGTTCGGTATCCATGGATTCGTCAATCATACCGGCGATTTTTACGTAGCCGCCCAGAGGCAACCATCCCACGCCGTATTCTGTATCGCTGTTTTTAGGTTTGAACTTGAACAGGGTAAACCAAGGGTCAAAGAACAAACAGAACTTTTCCACGCGTGTCTTGAAAAGACGGGCGAAAAGAAAGTGTCCCCCTTCGTGAATGGTGACCAGCAAAGAGAGGCTCATCACGAGTTGCAGGGCACGAATCAAAAATGTTTCCATTTAGTGTAGTGTAAAAGTTAAATATTAATAATAAAAGAATTCAAGTTAATCCGTTTTTTTTCATTTATCCAACGAGTTCGCGGGCTATGCGCCGTGCTTCGGCATCGGTAGCCACATAGTCTTCATAGGTTGGCTTGTGGATGAACGATACCTGTTGCATGGTTTTTTCAATTACCTCACTCATGCCCAGGAAGGAAATCCCGTCGCGTAGGAAGGCTGCCACCACTACCTCGTTGGCTGCATTGACTATGCAAGGCATGTTGCCGCCACGGTTCAGTGCTTCGTAAGCCAAAGACAGGTTGCGGAAGCGGCCGGTATCGGGCTGCTCGAAGGTGAGCTGTGTGCATTGTGTCCAGTCCAAGCGTGGAAACGAAGCCTTTATCCGCCGGGGATAAGAGAAAGCATACTGGATGGGCAGGCGCATATCGGGCATGCCCAGCTGAGCTTTCACGGCACCGTCTTCAAACTGCACCATGGAGTGGATGATGGATTGCGGATGCACCACTACTTCGATCTGGTCGGGGCGTACACCGAACAGCCACTTGGCTTCGATCACCTCAAATCCCTTGTTCATCATCGAGGCAGAGTCGATGGTGATTTTGGCACCCATGTCCCAGTTGGGATGTTGCAGTGCCTGTACCCGGGTGACGTGCTTCAGCTGTTCGGGGCTGAAAGTACGGAAAGGTCCTCCCGAGGCAGTGAGAATCACCTTTTCAATGGCATTGTCGGCTTCGCCGGCCAGGCATTGGAACACGGCCGAGTGTTCCGAATCGACCGGCAGGATGGGGGTGTGGTTGATGTGAGCCAGTTCGTTGATGAGCTCACCGGCCACTACCAACGTCTCTTTGTTGGCCAGCGCAATGGTTTTCCGTGCCCGTATGGCATGGATGGTCGGTTTCAGTCCGGCATAGCCTACCATGGCAGTGAGTACGATGTCTACGGGCTTTTCAGCCACAATCTGACACAAGGCATCTTCGCCGGCATACACCTTGATGGGTAGATCGGCCAAAGCTTCTTTCAGTTTGGGATAGTGCGTTTCATTGGCTATCACCACGGCTTCGGGCTCAAACTTGCGCGCTTGTGCAATGAGCTCGTCCACCCGGTTGTTGGCCGTCAGCACATAGGCTTCATACTGGTCGGGGTGCTCTTCAATCACCTGCAGGGCCTGTGTGCCTATGGAACCGGTGGAACCTAATATGGCTATTTGTTTCTTCATTTCTAATCTATATAGGTATGTTTTTATCTTTTTCTTTTAAAACAGGCTGTCTTTTAAAACAAGATGAACTGTTCCGGATTGATCGCCTTGCCCTGATGCCACAACTCATAGTGCAGGTGGGGCCCGGTGTTGCGTTCATCAGCAGTTCCCACGGTGGCGATGGCTTCGCCGGCCTTTACGCTTTCGCCCGCTTTTTTCAGCAGCAATCCGCAATGCTTGTACACCGATACGAAGTTGTGGCTGTGCTGTACCTCGATAAGGTAGCCGTTTTCAGCCGTATACGTGCTGAGGATGACTGTCCCGTCGAGCACCGCCAACACACTTTCGCCGGGATTGGCAGCGATGTCTGTGCCGAAATGTTGCTTCTCGACATCATACGGAGTCGACACCATACCTTGCGTGGGCCGGAAGAAAATCAGTCCGTCGGCATCGGTGCGTGCCGTAATGTTGGTCAGATTATATTTTTCGGTTTCCTCGTATTGCTTCCGGAAAGCTGTTTCGCGCTGTGTGCGCTCCATCAGTGAGTCGCTGCGCAACACGGTGAGCGAATCCATGGAATGGATGGAATCGGTATTCACCTCCCCCTTGAAGATGTCCTGTATGTTCATGATGTAAAGGTTCTGCCGTTCCACCAGCAGTTGCAGTGAGTCGGCGCGTAAGGCATTCTCCACCACCTGAGCCCGGATTTCACTGTTCATGTAGCCGGGCAGATAGTTGCGTAGGGGGGTGAGAGTGATGATGAGCGTTGTAGTCAGAAACAGCACGGTGAGCACGGAAAGCAGCACAGAGACACCGTTCAACTTCGACACGTGGAGATTGACCACCTCCTCCAGCGTGTTCTCGTTGATGATGGTGAGCCTGTACTTGAACTTGATATCTTTCCAGATGGCTTTTTTCCTTTTTCGTTGTTTGGTCTGTTTCATGAATGGTTTCTTTGTTCTTGCATTAATCTTAGAGGGTGAGCAGTCCTTCCGGCAGTTCCACGGTGATGACCTTATGCCGGGTGTCGAGGTCCAGGATAAATTCCTCGTGAGCCGGCACCAGCAACTCTTCGCCCCGGTGATCCACCACAAAGAGGGTGTTTGCCGTGGCCGTGTCCACATCGGTTATTTCGCCCAGATTGCCGTGGTTCACCTCTTCCATGCGGAATCCGACGAAGAAGTTCCACGACAGTTCCGACACATCCACCTGTTCGGCATGAGCTTTGGGGAAGAACACCTCCACGTTGGTGAACCTGCGCGCCTGTTCCGTGCTGTCCACCCCTTCAAGCTTCATCAAGGCGGTGGAGTCGGAACGGAAGCGGTATTCTTCGATGAAGAAAGGCACCAGGATGCCGTCCATGCGGCAGATGATGTAGTCCGCCTCCACGCGGTCGAAGATATCGTCCGTAAAGGTGAAAGCCAGTTCGCCGTGAATGCCGTGCGGCTTGTTGAATACACCTATCTTATATACTTCCTTTTCTCTAATCATAATTATATTCTGGTTATGCGGGCACCCAGCGCGTTGAGTCGTCCTTCAATGTTCTGGTATCCGCGGTCAATCTGCTCAATGTTGTGGATGCGGCTGATACCTTCCGCACTCATGGCAGCAATGAGCAGGGCGATACCGGCACGGATGTCCGGTGAAGTCATGTTTCCGCCGCGCAGTTTGAAACCGTGGTCATGACCTATGACCACAGCGCGGTGCGGGTCGCAGAGAATGATTTGCGCCCCCATGTCGATGAGCTTGTCCACAAAGAACAAACGGCTTTCAAACATCTTCTGGTGAATCAGTACGCTGCCTTTGGCCTGTGTAGCCACCACGAGCATCACACTCAGCAGGTCGGGTGTCAGTCCGGGCCAGGTGGCATCGGCAATGGTCATGATAGATCCGTCGATGAACGATTCAATCTGATAACTGTCTTGTGCCGGTACGAAGATATCATCGCCCCGCTGTTCCAGTTTCACACCCAGTCGTCGGAAACTGTCAGGGATAATGCCCAAGTTCTGATAAGATACATTTTTGATGGTCAGTTCGCTTTGCGTCATGGCCGCCATTCCGATGAAACTGCCCACCTCGATCATGTCCGGCAGTACCGTATGCTCCGTTCCGTGCAGTTCACTCACCCCTTCGATGGTGAGCAGGTTCGAAGCAATGCCTTCAATCCGGGCTCCCATGCGGTTCAGCATGCGGCACAACTGCTGCACATAAGGTTCGCACGCCGCATTGTAGATGGTGGTCTTTCCCTTGGCCAGCACGGCCGCCATGATGATGTTGGCTGTACCCGTCACCGAGGCCTCGTCCAGCAACATGTAACTGCCCTTCAACTCCTGCGCGCTGATTTCGAAGATCTCACGTTCAGCGTTGTAAGTAAAGTCGGCTCCCAGATTCTGAATGCCGATGAAGTGCGTGTCCAGTCGGCGGCGGCCGATCTTATCTCCTCCGGGCTTTGAAATCAAGGCTTTGCCGAAGCGTGCCACCATGGGACCCACCAGCATCACCGAGCCCCTGAGCGACGAGCACTTCTTCAGAAACTCATCACTTTCCAGATAAGCCAAATCCACGTTGCGAGCCTCGAAACTGTAAGAGTCGATGCCCAGCTTGGCCACCTCCACGCCCATTTCACGCATCAGTTGAATCAGGTTGTTCACATCGAGAATGTCCGGAATGTTGTGTACAACGACTTTCTCTTCGGTAAGCAGTGTAGCGCAGATAATCTGCAACACTTCATTCTTTGCCCCTTGCGGATAGATATCACCCGCCAGACGGTGTCCTCCTTCAATAACAAACGATGCCATGATCTGTGTGTGAATGTATAGTTAGATGATTAATATTTCCGTTTATTGTTCCGGTTGTTCCGGTTGTTGTTCTTATTCTGGTTTTGCATTTTCGGCCGGTAGTTTTGCTCGATGCGTGATGCCATCAGCTGCACCAGTTCGTCCGTCATCTGCAGCTTGCCATCCGAAAGTTCGGCCAGATCGTCAGCAATCTTGCGGTCGTCTACCGTATCCTTGTTCCACGTCATATAGTCTTTTTTCATGTGGTTGCAGATCAGAGCCACGAGATTTTGCTTTTCATCCCCTTCGGGAAATTCGCATGCCTTTTTAATGAGCACCTCCAGGGTCTTTCCGTAGTGACGGTAGCGTATCTTGGTATGAGGATAGGGAACATAGTCCGGCTTCTTGTTCAAGTTATCTTTCCGGATGACTTCATACGGGTAGTCAATGTCCAGTTTGAAATTGGACATGATGGCCAGGTGATCCCATAGCTTGTGTTTGAAGTCGGGTACGTCGCGCAGGTGTGGAAACATATTTCCCATGATGTTGATGATGGTGTTGGCACATCGCTGACGTTCGGCTCTGTCCTCAATGGTGAGCGCATAATCGACCATATTCTGGATGCTTCTTCCGTATTCGGGAAGCGGCATACGTTTTTGTTGAGTATTATATTGCATGCTATTTTATTTTAGTTTTATTTTAGTTTGTTTTTCTCATCGGGTTTCTACGAGCAGGTTCTTGGGTTTGCCAGCCACGAACTCTTTCAGATAGAACGGTTCGAAATAAGCCACATCCTGGAAGTTCCGTTCGGCCATCGCCTTTTCTGCCAGTGGAAACATCATGCAGGCCAGGGGATGGATGTTGTCAATGAAATGGGCGTTCGGGTGCGTCAGCTTTTCCTTGCATTTGGCTGCCCCGTCGCCGAAGAAATAAACGGGATGCTGTTCCAGAAATTCGGCATACGAGTGTTCGTCTACGATATCGGCACCGATTTCACGCACCGGCTTCAGCGCACGGTCATAGATGGCTGCATACACCTCCATGCGTCGTGCATCGATCATGGGGCACAGCAGGGCATCCTCCGGCAGTTCGTCGTGATAGAGCAGCACGGGCACACACTGCACCTGGAGCGTGGGTATTGCAATGAGCGGCAGGTCACGTCCGTAGCACACGCCTTTGGCCATGGATACCCCGATGCGGAGTCCGGTGTACGAACCCGGACCGCAGCTCACAGCCACTGCGTCGAGCGGAATGGCATGGCTGTCGGCAAAGGAAAGTGCTTCGTCAACAAACACTCCTAACAGAACGGCATGGGAGGGACCGTTCAACTCTTCTTTTCTGAACACGTTTTGTCCGTCCTGACTCAAGGCTACCGAGCAGGCGGAGGTAGAAGTTTCAATATGTAAGATACACGACATAAGTCCTTATTCATTTAATTAGCAGACAAAAGTACATTATTATTTTCAGTATTTAAAAATAATCCCGTACTTTTGCGAAAAAGTTAAGAAGCATTATGATACAGTCAATGACGGGCTATGGCAAGGCAACGGTCGATTTGCCCGATAAAAAAGTAAATGTTGAGATAAAATCACTTAACAGTAAGGCGCTGGATCTATCTCTTCGTGTTGCCCCGCTCTACCGTGAAAAAGAAATGGATATCCGCAACGAAATAGCCAAGGCACTGGAACGTGGAAAGGTGGATTTCAGCTTGTGGGTGGAGAAGAAGGATGTGGCTCAGATGGCTACACCCATCAACCGTGAACTGGTGGCTGCTTACTATCAGCAGATTCATGAAATCGCTTCTGTGACAGGAATTCCCGAACCGACTGACTGGTTCTCTACCTTGCTCCGTCTGCCGGATGTAATGACGAAGGTCGAGGTGCAGGAGCTCACGGACGAAGAATGGACCCTGGTGCATGCGGCCGTGCAGGAAGCCATTGCGCATCTGGTGGATTTCCGCAAGCAGGAAGGTGCTGCTCTGGAACTGAAATTCCGTGAGAAAATTCGTAACATCGCTCGCTTGTTAAAGGAGGTAGTACCCTACGAACAGGAGCGTGTGGGCAAAATCAAGGATCGCATCACCGAGGCATTGGAGAATCTTCTTAGCGTGGATTATGATAAGAATCGTTTGGAGCAGGAATTGATTTATTACATTGAAAAGCTTGACATCAACGAGGAGAAGCAGCGTCTGGCCAATCACCTGAACTATTTCATTACGACACTTGAAGGCGGTAGCGGTCAAGGCAAGAAGTTAGGCTTCATTGCGCAGGAGATGGGGCGTGAAATCAATACGTTGGGCAGCAAATCCAATCATGCCGAGATGCAGAAGATTGTCGTTCAGATGAAGGATGAGCTGGAACAAATCAAGGAACAGGTGCTGAATGTCATGTGATTTTTTTAATGAATCTAACCAACTAACGGATTTTTTACCATGGGTAAACTGATTATCTTTTCTGCCCCTTCCGGTTCGGGCAAGTCAACCATTATCAACTATCTGCTCACGCAGAACTTGAATCTGGCATTCTCCATTTCAGCCACCAGCCGTGCTCCGCGTGGCACGGAGCAACATGGAGTGGAGTATTTCTTCCTGACTCCCGAAGAGTTTCGCCACCGCATCGCCAACGGTGATTTTCTGGAGTATGAAGAGGTCTATCCCGACCGCTTCTACGGTACGCTCAAGGAGCAGGTGGAAAAGCAACTGACCGATGGACAGAATGTGGTGTTCGATGTAGATGTGGTGGGCGGATGCAACATCAAGCAATTCTATGGCGACCGTGCCCTGTCGGTGTTTATCCAACCGCCTTCCGTGGCAGAGTTGCGTCGCCGTCTGGAAGGTCGTGGTACCGATGCTCCCGAAGTCATTGAAAGCCGCATTGCCAAGGCAGAATATGAGCTTGGCTTTGCTTCAAAATTTGATACGATCATCGTGAACGATGATTTGGAAACTGCCAAGGCGGAAGCACTGAAGGTCATTCGGAATTTCTTGAATCAATGACAGGACCTTTGAATGGCAGGCATTGCGACCTGCGTCTGTGGAGAGGAAATAAAAGTATATAGAGAAGATGGAGATAGGAATTTTCAGCGGGTCGTTTAACCCGATACACATCGGACATTTGGCACTGGCCAATTATATCTGCGAGTTTGAAGGACTGGACGAGCTGTGGTTTATGGTGAGCCCGCATAATCCCTTGAAGGGCAGGGGCGAACTGATGGACGATGCCTTCCGCCTGGAACTGGTGCAATTGGCTGTCGAGGGCTATCCCAAGTTCCGGGCTTCCGATTTTGAATTCCACCTGCCGCGGCCTTCGTACACGGTACATACACTGGAAAAACTACGCGAAACCTATCCGCAACATCACTTTCATTTGATTATCGGGTCGGACAATTGGGCACTTTTTCATCGCTGGCGAGAGTGGGAACGTATACTGGCTGAAAATTCGCTGATTATCTATCCCCGACCGGGCTATCCCGTACAAGCCGAAACCCTGCCTCCGCATGTGAGGCTGGTTTCGTCGCCCGTATTTGAAATCAGTTCTACGTTTATTCGTTCTGCCTTGAAGCAGGGTAGGGATGTACGCTATTTTTTGCATCCGGCTGTGTGGAGCCGACTCGCTGCCAACGATGCTTGTCTTAAGGTATAATTGTCTTAAGGTATGCTTGTCTTAAGGTATGAATTTCTTGATTTCCTCCACGAAATCCTTGCCGTATTTGTTCTTCTTGTACTCCCCGATCCCGTTGATTTCGCCGAAAGCCTCGATGGTAGTGGGACACGCTGTGCTGAGCAGGTGCAGCACCTTGTCGCTCAGTATGATGTAGGCAGGTAGTGCTTCTTGGTCGGCTAACCGCTTGCGCAGCACCCGTAATGCCTGGAAAATCTCTTCCTGCCGGTCGGCTGTGAGCGAAGCCTGTCCGCTTGGTACGCCACCCGCCAAGGGCAGTCTGCCCTGAGCGACCTTTTTCTTCTTCCCTTTGGCCGACTTCTGCTCTTCGCGACGGATCACTACCAGCTGCGCCGTTTTCCGGCCATACAGCACATCCGCTCCCGCAGCCGTCAGTTTCAGGTGGTTGTTCTCGTTGTAGGCAATCTCCACATAGCCCATCTGCAACATCTGCAACAAGTAGTCATGCCAGTCCCTGCCCGGAATATCCCGTCCCGCACCAAACGTCTTCAGCTGATGGTACTTCTTTTCGGCTATCTCTGCGGTCACACTTCCGCGCAAGATGTCCACCAGGATTTTCGAACCGATTTGTTGTTCTGTCCGCACAATGGCACTGAGTGCTTTTTGTACGATGATTGTTCCGTCGAACCGTTCCGGCGGATTGCGACACACATCACAGTTGCCACAGTCGTGCATCATCGTTTCGCCAAAATAATTCAGCAAGATACGCCGTCGGCAGATATCCGATTCGGCATACTCCTGCATGCGCTGTAATTTCTCCAGGTTGATGCCCTGCTGTCCGCTTTCATTGGCAAACTTGGTCAGCAGAATCAGATCGGCCAGCGAGTAGAACAGCAGCGTGTCGCTAGGCATTCCGTCACGTCCTGCACGACCTATCTCCTGATAAAAACTCTCGATGCTTTTCGGCAAGTTATAGTGAATCACCCAACGCACGTTGCTCTTGTCGATGCCCATGCCAAAGGCAATGGTAGCACACACCACCTGCACCCGGTCGTTGATGAAGTCGTTCTGCGCCTGGTCGCGTTGCATAGCCGTGAGCCCTGCATGATAAATGCCCGCCCGGATGCCGTTCCTGTTCAGCATCTGCGCCACCGATTCCGTCTTGTTACGGCTCATGCAATAGATGATGCCGCTCTCCCCCTTATGCCGGTTGATAAAGTTCAGGATCGCCTTGGTCTTTTCCTTTTGCTGATACCCCCCTTTCACGGTCAGACTCAGGTTGGGACGGTCGAACGACGAAATGAAAATACCCGGATTCTTCAGATGCAGTTGCTGTATAATATCTTGACGTGTCAGCTTGTCGGCAGTGGCAGTCAGCGCAATGACCGGTATGCCGGGAAACAGTTGCCTTAACATGCCCATTTGTGTATATTCCGGACGAAAATCATGTCCCCATTGCGAGATGCAGTGCGCCTCGTCGATGGCGAAGAACGACACCTGCATATCCCTAAGCAGATAGTTCGATTCAGCCACTAACTTTTCCGGAGATATGTAAAGCAATTTGATTTTTCCATCCGTGCACGCCCTGCGCAATGCCGAGTTCTCGGTTTCCGTGTTGTTGCTGTGCAGTGCTCCGGCAGGAACCCCGTTGGCGCACAGCGACTCTACCTGGTCCTTCATGAGCGAAATCAGGGGAGACACCACGATGGCCGTACCTTTGCACAACAAAGCCGGCAGCTGATAGCAAATTGATTTACCACCCCCTGTAGGCATCAGTACCAGCGCATCTTTTCCTTCCAGCAGGTGTCGGATCACCGCCTCTTGCATGGGGCGGAAACTGTCGTATCCGAAATAGGTTTTAAGTGTGTGCAGCATCTTTCGTCTAATCGTTTTTTTCTTTTAGTCTGCAAATGTACGTGAATCTTTTAGGAAGTATTTATCTTGCAAGTGTTAAAGAATCTTATTAAAAAAGGCATGCGCTATTTATTCATGTAAAATGCGTATTTATTCATTTAAAAATAATAGCATAAAAGTTGCATATAAAAAAATAAATGATGACTTTTGTAAAGTCTAAGGAAAACTTAAGTGATTTATTAGTAGAAAATAAACCCTAATCAGTTAGTTGAAATGAGTGCTTTAGAAAACAATGAAAATGAGGAGGTAGTGAAGAAACGTCCTTACAATCTCCGCGAGAAAAAGGAAAAGAATGCAGCCTACCGTTCGTTGATTCGTCCGGAATTGGCCGATGAGTTGTATGACAAGATATTGAATATTGTTGTCATGCAGAAGAAGTATAGAGATCCTGACTATTCAGCCAAAGATTTGGCTAAGGAATTGAAGACCAATACCCGATATCTCTCCGCGGTGGTGAATTCACGTTTCGGCATGAACTATTCTTGTCTGCTCAACGAATATCGCATCAAGGATGCCTTGCACCTGCTTACCGATAAGCGCTATGCCGATAAGAATGTAGAGGAAATCAGTACGATGGTGGGCTTTGCCAATCGTCAGTCGTTCTATGCAGCCTTCTATAAAATCATGGGTGAAACTCCCAATGGATATCGTAAAAGAATGTTGGAAAATAATACGTATTAATTTGATTGATTCACGAGTGTCAGAAATGACGGGACAGTGACGCAGGTTTTGCAGATTTCTGAATAATCTGTGAAATCTGCGTCATCCGTTTTTTTACTTCAGTTCGTGTGCCGGATTTCTTCAGAATACGATTCATCATTTATCTTATAAAAACATTTATGAAAAAACCATTCGCTACCCTGGCTGCCACAGTGGCCTTGCTTACGGCATGTGGCAGCCAACCGAAAACCCCTGCTTCGGCAGAAAAATTTGATTATACAGTGGAACAGTTTGCAGATTTACAGATTTTACGCTACCGCGTACCCGGCTTTGAAGAACTTTCTTTGCCGCAGAAGAAATTGGTTTATTATCTTACGGAAGCAGCCCTGCAGGGCCGCGATATCTTGTTCGACCAGAACGGCAAGTACAACCTCCGCATCCGTCGTGCGCTCGAAGCCATCTATACCGGCTATCAGGGCGACCGCACCTCACCCGATTTCAAGGCACTTGAGGTGTATCTCAAGCGCGTTTGGTTCTCCAACGGCATCCATCATCACTATGGCTGCGAGAAGTTCGTACCGGGTTTCTCTTCCGAGTTCTTCCATCAGGCTCTGACTCAGGTCGGTGCCAAAGCATTGCCATTGGCCGACGGACAAACCGTTGACCGGTTCTTCGAAGAGCTGAAACCCATCATCTTCGATGCTCAAGTGCTGCCCAAGCGTGTGAATCAGGCAGCCGGGGAAGACCTGATCCTGACCTCCGCCTGCAATTATTACGACGGTGTGACGCAGGCTGAAGCCGAAGCCTTCTACGATGCTCTCAAGGATCCGAAAGAGGAGACTCCCGTGTCCTACGGCTTGAACAGCCGCCTCGTAAAGAAAAACGGCAAGGTGCAGGAAGAGGTCTGGAAGGTGGGCGGTCTCTATGGTGCTGCCATCGAAAAGATTACCTACTGGCTGAAGCAGGCCGAAACGGTGGCAGAGACTCCCGAACAGAAAGCGGTGATTGCCAAGCTCGTGGAATATTATGAAACCGGCGACCTCAAGACTTTCGATGATTATTCCATTCTTTGGGTGAAAGACCTCAACTCACGCATCGACTTTGTCAACGGCTTTACCGAAACCTATGGCGATCCCTTGGGTATGAAGGCCAGCTGGGAATCATTGGTCAACTTCAAGGACCTCGAAGCTACCCACCGCACCGAGCTCATCAGCAGCAATGCCCAGTGGTTTGAAGACCATTCACCCGTTGATAAGCAGTTCAAGAAAGAGCAGGTCAAGGGCGTGACAGCCAAGGTGATTACGGCAGCCATTCTGGCAGGCGATCTCTATCCTTCCACAGCCATCGGCATCAACTTGCCCAACGCCAACTGGATTCGCAGTCTTCACGGTTCCAAGTCTGTTACTATCGGCAACATCACCGATGCCTATAACAAGGCAGCTCATGGCAATGGCTTCAACGAAGAGTTTGTGAACAGTGAAGTCGAGCTTTCTCTTATCAATCAGTATGGCGACCTCACCGACAACCTTCACACCGACCTGCACGAGTGTCTGGGTCACGGTTCCGGCAAGCTCTTGCCCGGTGTTGATCCCGATGCCCTGAAAGCCTACGGCTCCACCATCGAGGAAGCCCGTGCCGACCTCTTCGGCCTTTATTATTTGGCCGATCCTAAGCTGGTGGAACTGGGTCTGACTCCGAACGATGAGGCTTACAAAGCCGAATACTATACTTTCCTGATGAACGGACTCCTGACTCAGCTGGTACGTATCGAGCCGGGCAATAACATTGAAGAAGCCCACATGCGCAATCGTCAGCTCATTGCCCGCTGGGTGCTTGAAAAAGGAGCAGCCGACAAGGCCGTGGAGATGGTGAAACGCAACGGCGAAACCTTCGTGGTGGTCAACGACTATCAGAAAGTACGCGCCCTCTTCGGTCAGCTTCTCTCCGAAATCCAGCGCATCAAGTCCACCGGCGACTTCCCTGCAGCCCGTGACCTGGTAGAAAGATACGCCGTGAAAGTGGATCCTGCCCTGCATGCCGAGGTGCTCGACCGCTACAAGAAACTTCACCTGGCTCCCTACAAAGGCTTTGTCAATCCCCGCTATGAAGCTGTGACCGATGCCAACGGACAGATTACCGATGTCAAGGTATCGTATGACGAAGGCTATGCCGAACAAATGCTGCGCTACAGCAAAGACTATTCTCCGCTGCCGCACATCAATTAACCTGTAGAAAGAATCAAGATGGATTTGAAAGAACAGATCAGAGAAATCAAGACACAGCTCCGGCTCTCCATGAACGGAGCTGTGTCGCAAAGCATGCGCGAGAAAGGGCTTGTCTATAAGTTGAACTTCGGCGTCGAGTTGCCCCGCATCAAGAGCATAGCCGCTTCCTATGCGAAAAACCACGACCTGGCTCAGGCACTGTGGAAAGAAGACATCCGTGAGTGCAAGATTCTGGCCGCCATGCTGCAGCCCGTCGAGACCTTCTGTCCCGAGATAGCCGATATCTGGGTGGACAGTATCTCCAACGTCGAGATAGCCGAGACCACCTCCATGTACCTCTTCGGACACTTGCCCTATGCTCCCGCACTCAGTCTCCGGTGGATAGCCGACGAGCGCGAGTACGTCCAGGTGTGCGGCTTTCTGGTCATTGCCCGTCTGCTGCTGCAGAAAGGCGACATGAGCGAACGCGTCGAGAACGAGTTCCTCGACCAGTCTGTCACCGCCTTCCTCTCCGGCAGTTACCACGTGCGCAATGCCTGTGCTGCCGCCCTGCGCCGCTACATGCAGCAGAGCGACACCCATGCCTTTGCCGTGTGTCGCCGGGTAGAGCATCTGAAAGACGCCTCCGACGAACCGGCCAAACAACTCTATCAGCTTGTGAGCGATGAAGCAGCCTGGTACGCATAAAAAAATTCCCCTTTATTTCATTCTTTACATAAAAAGAATTAACTTTGTCGGCTGTGTGAAAAACCAGAATACCTGATATGGACAATCAGAATGTGAAAGATACGGTAAGGCAGATACTCACAGAATATCTCCATGCGCACGGGCATCGTAAGACTCCCGAACGTTATGCTATACTCGACACCATCTATTCCATTGACGGGCATTTTGATATTGACACCCTCTATTCGCTGATGGCCGATCAGGAGAAATTCCGCGTCAGCCGGGCCACGCTCTATAACACCATTATCCTGCTCATCAACGCCCATCTTGTCATCAAGCATCAGTTCGGCAACTCTTCCCAGTACGAAAAATGTTACAATTGTGAAACCCATCACCACATGATATGCACGCAATGCGGAAAAGTCACCGAGTTTCAGGATACCGAGCTTCAGCAGGCCATTGAGCATACCCGTCTGCACCGCTTCAACCAGTCCCATTATTCGCTGTATATCTACGGACTGTGCAGCAAGTGCGATAGAGCCAACAAACGGAAGAAGAACAATAAAAATAAGAAAGAAAAATGAAAGTAGACATTCTATTAGGATTGCAGTGGGGCGACGAAGGTAAAGGTAAAGTCGTCGATGTATTGACTCCTCGCTACGATGTGGTAGCTCGTTTTCAGGGAGGACCCAATGCAGGTCATACCTTGGAGTTTGAAGGACAGAAGTACGTACTCCGTTCCATCCCCTCCGGAATTTTCCAGGGCGATAAAGTGAACATCATCGGCAATGGAGTCGTGTTGGACCCCGCCTTGTTCAAGGCCGAAGCCGAAGCGCTCGAAGCCTCCGGTCACAGCCTCAAGGAGCGTCTGCACATCTCCAAGAAGGCACACCTCATCCTGCCTACTCACCGCATCCTCGATGCAGCCTACGAGGCAGCCAAGGGCGATGCCAAGGTGGGCACTACCGGCAAGGGTATCGGTCCTACTTATACCGATAAGATTAGCCGCAACGGATTGCGGGTGGGCGATATCCTGCACAACTTCGATGCCAAGTATGCAGCAGCCAAAGCCCGTCACGAGCAGATTCTGAAGAGCCTGAACTATACCTACGACCTCACCGAATTGGAAAAGACGTGGTTTGAGGGCATCGAGTATCTCAAGCAGTTCCACCTGGTGGACAGCGAACACGAAGTCAACGGCCTCCTGCGCAACGGCAAGTCCGTCTTGTGCGAGGGCGCACAGGGCACCATGCTCGACATTGATTTCGGATCTTATCCTTTCGTGACTTCCTCCAACACCATCTGCGCCGGAGCCTGCACCGGTCTGGGCATTGCTCCCAACAAGATTGGCGATGTCTACGGTATCTTCAAGGCTTACTGTACCCGTGTAGGAGCCGGACCGTTCCCCACCGAACTCTTCGATGAAGTAGGGGACAAGATCGGTGCCCTGGGTCACGAGTTCGGTGCCGTCACCGGTCGGAAGCGCCGCTGTGGATGGATCGACCTTGTAGCGTTGAAATACTCCGTGATGATCAACGGCGTCACCAAGCTCATCATGATGAAGAGCGATGTGCTCGACACCTTCGAAACCATCAAAGCCTGCGTGGCTTATAAGGTGAACGGCGAAGAAATCGATTACTTCCCCTTCGACATCACCGAAGGAGTGGAACCCGTCTATGTCGAACTGCCCGGCTGGCAGACCGATATGACTAAGATGCAGAGCGAGGACGAATTCCCGGAAGAGTTCAATGCCTACCTCAGCTTCCTGGAAGAGCAGTTGGGTGTTCCCGTAAAGATTGTTTCCGTAGGTCCCGACCGCGAGCAGACCATCGAACGCTACACTGAAGAAGCTTAATCTTTGTCATTATATATCTATATGCAGATGAAAGGGGCTATCGGAACACCGTATCCGGTAACTCCTTTTGTCTTTTCGTTATTCACCTTTCCATACCCTACAGCCATGAAAAAACACTTGCTCATCCTTGCGCTGGCAGTCACCGTAGGCAGTTCCCTTGCCGCTCAGCACTACCGGCCCACACCCGCCAACCTTGAGGCACGGCAGCAGTTCCGCGACCGCAAATTCGGCATCTTCCTCCATTGGGGCATTTACAGCATGCTCGCCACCGGCGAGTGGACCATGACCAATCAGAACCTCCACTACCGGGAATACGCCAAACTGGCCGGCGGCTTCTATCCCGCCAAGTTCGATGCAGCCGGCTGGGTATCTGCCATCAAGGCCTCCGGAGCCCGCTACATCTGCTTTACCACCCGCCACCACGACGGCTTCTCCATGTTCGATTCCCGCTATACCGACTACGACATGGTCGATGCCACTCCCTTCCGGCGCGACATTCTGAAAGAGCTGGCGGACGAATGCCACCGTCAGGGCATTGCTCTCCATTTCTATTACTCCCACATCGACTGGTACCGTGAAGATGCCCCTCAGGGCCGTACCGGACGCGGTACCGGACGTCCCAATCCTGCCGGCAACTGGCCCGCCTACTACGCCTTTATGAACCATCAGATCACCGAGCTCCTCACCAACTACGGCCCGGTGGGAGCCATCTGGTTCGACGGCTGGTGGGACCAAGACCAAAACCCCGATTTCGATTGGCAGCTTACCCCGCAATATGAGCTCATCCACCGCCTGCAACCCGCCTGTCTCATCGGCAACAACCATCACCGGACCCCCTTCGAGGGCGAAGACATCCAGATTTTCGAGCGCGACCTCCCCGGTGAAAACCATGCCGGCCTCTCCGGACAGGACGTTAGTTCCCTGCCCCTCGAAACCTGCGAGACCATGAACGGCATGTGGGGCTATAAAATCACCGACCGGAATTACAAGTCCGCCAAGACCCTCATCCACTACCTGGTGCGTGCTGCCGGCAAAGACGCCAACTTTCTGCTCAACATCGGCCCGCAGCCCAACGGCGAACTCCCGGCCGAGGCACTGGAACGCCTGGCCGAAATAGGGCAGTGGATGCAGACCTACGGCGAAACCATCTACGGCACCCGAGGCGGCTGCATCGCTCCGCACCCCTGGGGCGTCTCCACCCGCAAGGGCAATCGCCTCTACGTCCATATCCTCGACTGCCCCGATACCTCCCTCTTTCTGCCTCTGGGCGGACAGAAGGTGAAGCGCGTCACCGACTTCCTCACCGGTCGCCCCGTGCCCTGCCGGAAAAGCCGCGACGGCCTGCTGGTTCACCTGGGCGAAGTGCCTCATGACATCGACCGCGTGTTGCTGCTCGAACTGGCAGACTGACGGCACCTGTCTCGCTGCAATTCGTCATAGAGCGTTACAAAACACTAACAAATCATTAATTCTTCCTAAAAAAGCCCCCCGGCTACGGCAGCTTGGGGGCTATTCCATATATTTGGCAAGGAAATTGATACACCACTTCTGACAAAACGATTTATTAACCTCATATAAAATAAAAAAATTATGATTGGAATCCAATGGCTTATCTTTATAGGTGTCGCCCTGGCCAGCTGGCTGGTGCAGATGAACCTCGACCGTAAGTTTAAGAAATACTCCCGTATCCCCACCGGCAACGGCATGACCGGAGCCGATGTAGCCCGCAAGATGCTCAGCGACAACGGCATCTTCGATGTGCAGGTCACCCACACCCCCGGTCACCTTACCGACCACTACAACCCTGTCAACAAAACCGTCAACCTCAGCGAAAGCGTTTACAATAGCAACAGCATCATGGCAGCTGCCGTAGCTGCCCACGAGTGCGGACATGCCTTGCAGCACGCCCGTGCCTACGCACCGCTCACCCTGCGCAGCAAGCTCGTGCCCGTGGTGTCCTTCGCTTCTAGCATTATGTCGTGGGTTCTGCTGGCAGGCATCCTCATGCTCCACAGCTTCCCCCAACTCCTGCTGGCAGGCATCATCCTGTTTGCCACCACCACGCTGTTCAGCTTCGTCACCCTGCCCGTTGAAATCAACGCCAGCCGTCGTGCCCTCGTATGGCTCAGTGCTTCCGGCATCACCAATGCCTTCAACCACAACCAGGCAGAAGATGCCCTGCGCAGTGCCGCCTATACCTACGTTGTAGCCGCCCTCGGTTCGCTGGCCACCCTCGTTTACTACGTGATGATCTTCCTCGGAAGTCGCGACGATTAAATTCTCAAACCCTATGGAAATTACGGCGGGCAGTCACAAAGCCCGCCGTTTTTCTTTTCCGAATCAAGAAAAACAGTTAACTTTGCCGATAAACCAAAAAATAGCAATTATGGCAGCAAAACCTAGTATCCCGAAAGGAACACGCGACTTTTCGCCCCTCGAAATGGCGAAACGCAACTATATATTCAACACCATTCGTGATGTCTATCACCTCTACGGTTTCCGTCAGATCGAGACTCCCGCCATGGAGAACCTCTCTACTCTGATGGGCAAATACGGCGAAGAAGGCGACAAACTCCTCTTCAAGATCCAGAACTCCGGCGACTACTTCTCCGGACTCACCGACGAAGAACTCCTCAGCCGCAACGCCGCCCGCCTGGCCGGTAAGTTCTGCGAGAAAGGTCTGCGCTACGACCTCACCGTACCCTTTGCCCGCTACGTGGTGATGCACCGCGACGAAATCACCTTTCCCTTCAAACGCTACCAGATACAGCCCGTGTGGCGTGCCGACCGTCCGCAGAAAGGCCGCTACCGCGAGTTCTATCAGTGTGATGCCGACGTGGTAGGCAGCGACTCCCTGCTCAATGAAGTGGAACTCATGCAGATTGTCGATACCGTGTTCAGTCGCTTCGGTATCCGTGTATGCATCAAGATCAACAACCGTAAGATTCTGAGTGGCATTGCCGAAATCATCGGTGAAGCCGATAAGCTGGTCGATATCACCGTAGCCATTGACAAGCTCGATAAGATCGGCCTTGACAACGTCAATCAGGAACTCCGCAGCAAGGGCATCAGCGATGACGCCATCGAAAAACTTCAGCCCATCATCCGGCTCAGCGGCACCAACGACCGGAAACTCGCCGTGCTCAAAGACGTCCTCTCCACCAGCGAAACCGGACTCAAAGGCGTGGAAGAGAGTGAATTCATCCTCCACACCCTCGGCAGCTTGGGCTTGAACAACGAGATTGAACTCGACCTCACCTTGGCCCGCGGACTCAACTACTACACCGGCGCCATCTTCGAAGTCAAAGCCCTCGACGTACAGATAGGCAGCATCACCGGTGGCGGACGCTATGACAACCTGACAGGCGTCTTCGGACTCTCCGGCGTTTCCGGCGTAGGTATTTCCTTTGGAGCCGACCGCATCTTCGATGTGCTCAACCAGCTCGACCTCTATCCCAAGGAAACCGTCCATGCCACGCGACTCCTCTTCATCAACTTCGGACCGCAGGAAGCCGCCTTCTCGCTCCGCATCCTGGCACAAGTCCGTGCCGCCGGCATCCATGCCGAGATCTACCCCGACAGCAGCAAGATGAAGAAACAGATGAGCTATGCCAATGCCCATGCCATTCCCTTCGTAGCCCTGGTAGGCGAGAACGAGATGCAGGCAGGCCGAGTCACCCTTAAAAACATGACCACCGGCGAGCAGACCTTGGTCACTCCCGACGAACTTATCGCCGCCCTGCAAGGCTGAAAAAATTAATTTAACTAAAAAAAGGAGCGTTATATGCTCCTTTTTTTGTATATTTATGGACGAAAACAGAAAAGGAGGGTCTTATGGTATCTGTAGAATTCAAACACGAAAAGCATAATGTGTTCATCAGCCTGCTGATGATAGTGATAGCCATATTGTTTCTGCTATATATGGGAAGTTCGTTAATCGATTCCACCCGGGCCTTTTGGGCCAACTGTGCAATCGATGAGTTATTGAAATAAAAGCGCACCCGTTGCCAAAAAGTACAGCGTAAATCAACATGTTAAAATTCATCTCTTGGAATGTAAACGGGCTTCGAGCCTGTGTGGATAAAGGATTCAGTGAAATATTCCGGCAGCTCGATGCCGACTTCTTCTGCTTGCAGGAGACCAAGATGCAGGCCGGTCAGCTCGATCTCAGCTTTCCCGGCTACCGGTCGTATTGGAACTATGCCGACAAGAAAGGCTATTCCGGCACCGCCGTCTTCACCCGTCACCGGCCCCTGTCCGTCACCTACGGACTTGGCATCGACCGGCACGACCATGAAGGCCGCGTCATCACCCTTGAGATGGCCGATTTCTTCCTCGTCACCGTCTATACCCCTAATTCGCAAGACGGCCTCCGTCGCCTGGACTATCGCATGACGTGGGAAACCGACTTTTTGGCCTACCTCAAACAGCTCGAACAGCGCAAGCCCGTCATCGTGTGCGGCGATCTCAACGTAGCCCATCGCGAAATCGACCTCAAGAATCCCAAGACCAACCGCAAGAACGCCGGGTTCACCGACGAAGAGCGCGCCTGCTTCGGCACCCTGCTCCAAGCCGGGTTCACCGATACCTTCCGCTACTTCTATCCCGACCTCACCGACGCCTATTCCTGGTGGTCCTACCGCTTTAAGGCCCGCGAGAAGAATGCCGGCTGGCGCATCGACTATTTCCTTACCTCCAATGCCCTGCAGCCCCGTCTGAAGAGTGCTTCCATCCATGCCGACGTGTTCGGGTCCGACCACTGTCCCGTGGAATTGGTGATTGATTAAATCCCTATTTTATAGTGAGTTTAAAAAAATATTCGTATATTTGCATCGGTTTTTCCATCTCTGATAGAGAGGAAGAAGATTTGACAGATTTTTTATAGTTTTCAGGAAACAACAAGTAACGAAAAAAACAGATATTCAATCGGTTTGAAAAACAGTGAACTTGTCTGAAAACGTACAATAACTGCTTATATTTCAAATAAATACATCCATAAGCAGGACTTAGAAATACGCTTTGAACGAAAAAATTACATTCTCTTATCTCGTATGGAAACAGGACAAACTGCCGTTGAACCCTATTGGTACGTATTGCGCGATCTCAAGCGACCCAATGCCAAGAATCCGGCTTATCGGCAGCTTCAGGACGAACGCTACAACCTGTCCGGCAAGCTCTTCATCCCTATGAAGCAGCGCGTCTTTGCCCGTTCAGGTAAGAAAATCGTTCTTCAAGTACCCTATATGCCCGACCTCCTGTTCGTGCACGAAAACCGGAATCGCCTCGATTCCATCGTGGCAGACATACCTTCGTTGCAATATCGCTTTGCTAAAGGCTGTATCCAGCACGACCCCATGAAAGTATCCGATGCCGAGATGCAACGCTTCATTCAGGCTGTCAGTCAGAGCGAGAAAGTAGAATACTTCCGCCTTGACGAAGTTTCCCCCCGGCTCTACGGCCGCCACATCCGCATCATTGGTGGACGTCTTGACGGCTGTGAAGGCCGATTGCTCACCCGTCGGGGATCCCGCCACAAGCGCATCATCATCGACCTTGCCGGTCTCTTCAGTGCCACCATCGAAGTCGAGCCCGAATACATTCAGCTGGTTAAAGAGTGAGTTTGTCAAG
>AMCI01003864.1_pt1 | contig 28971 bp, 19 predicted proteins | sample 419838 | NCBI WGS metagenome assembly AMCI01 (sample SAMN01090643, study PRJNA158313) | gut metagenome
CATCAAGGAAAATTCTTTTTATCAATAGGCGTACAGGTGCGTGAAAGGAATTTCCTTTCCGTCGCTGCCCGTCACTTTCAGTTTCAGTTGACCACCGTTTTGGTCGAAGTAGCGTACTTCCATCGGATGGTAGCCCTTGGCCATGGCCTTCTGGCCGATGACTTCCTTCGGTCCGTGCGGACGGTCGTTGTCGATGACCTGTTCACCGTCGATGGCCAGCGTACTGCCGTCGTCCGACAACAGGGCAAAGGTATAGATGTCATCCTTCGGAGCGTTGAAATAGCCGCGGATAATCAGACCGATGTTGCCTTTTACCTTCTTCGGAATCACGACATCTTCTATGGTGTAGGTACCGTTTACGCGAGCCTTTTCGATGTCGGCGCAGCGGTCGCCCTTGAATTCATGCCAAGTGGCCTTCAATCCCGGGTTCGAGGGAGCTGCCTTCACGGCCGGTGCATATTCACTCTGGATGAAGCGGGTCTTCACGATGTCGCCGCGCTTGCCGCTCGGGCGGAAGGTGCAGAACGTGAAGTCGGTGGTTTCGGTTACTTTTACCGGACCTTCATACAGCGGAGATTCCAGGGTCGGAGTGCTGCCGTCGGTGGTATAGCGAATCTGGGCGGTCGGGTCCAGGCAAGTCACCTTCACGTCTCCTTCACCGATGAAGGCATTCACGGCATGGAAGCCTTCCAGGTCGGGGATGCGGTAGTTGATGCCCATCACGTTCAGTCGGTTGTACTGGCTGCTCAGGCGTTCGCGGAAGCCTTCCAGGTCCTTCTGGCTGTCGTCGGCCCAACCCTTTTCGGCGATGGCCACCAGACGCGGGATGGACATGTACTGCATGCGGTCGTTCGACGGAATCCATTCGCACCAGATGTTGCCCTGTACCCCCTGGATGAGTGCCTGCTGTTCGGGTGTCATGCCTTCGTTCAGGTCCAGGTTATAGATGGAAGGAATCGAGTTGATGTCCTCGGCATAGTCCAGGTAGAACTGGCCGTTCGGTGTGAAGATGACCGGGTTGCCCTGAGCGGTTGCCTTGGCAGCGGCATCCTTCACCCAGCTGCGCCACCACATCACAGTCGCCGTCTTCGACAGGCCGCCTTCGATGATTTCGTCCCAGCCAATCATTTCCTTGCCCTTTTCGTTGAAGAAATGTTCCATGTAGTGGATGAACCACGACTGCAGTTCCTCTTCGGTCTTCAAGCCTTGGTCGCGCATGCGTTTCTGACAGTCGGGGCATTTCTTCCAGTTGGTCTTTTCCACTTCATCGCCACCGATGTGTACGTATTTGTACGGGAAGAGGTCGATGATTTCGCTGTAGACGTTCTTGCAGAATTCCAGGGCCGATTCCTTACCCGGGCAGACCGGAGAGGAGAAGACGCTTCCCCAGCCGGTTTCCGAGAAGCACGATACGCCCTCGTAGTTGCTCACGGCCGCCAGCATGTGGCCCGGCATGTCCACTTCGGGGATGATGTCGATGCCGCGCACCTGGGCATAGGCTATCACGTCCTGGATGTCCTTCTGGGTATAGAAGCCACCGTATAGGGTATCGCCTTCCACGATGCGGATTTTGTCTTCGGGGATGGCCATGTCGGGGTTATCCTTGGCCTGACGCAGGCATTCGCGGTCGTGCGAGTTGTATTTGCGCCAAGCTCCCTTTTCGGTCAGGAGCGGGTATTTCTTGATTTCCACGCGCCAGCCCTGGTCGTCGGTCAGGTGCCAGTGGAACTTGTTCATCTTGTACAGGGCCATGACGTCGAGGAATTCCTTCACTTCGTTCACGTCGTAGAAGTGGCGTGATACGTCGAGCATCATGCCGCGCCACGGGTAGCGGGGGGCGTCTTCAATGCGTACGGCGGGGATGGCCCAATCGGTGCCGCTCACCTTTTCATCCGATTCGATGGCATCGGGCAGCAGTTGGCGGAAGGTAGCGATACCGGCCAGTACGCCGGCATAGTCGTGACCGGTGATGGTCACCCCACTGTTGTCGGCATTCAGCGTATAGGCCCCTTCCTTGTCCAGGGTCTGTCCCAATGTCAGTTGGATGTCGCCTTTGCCTTCCTTCACCTTCAATGTGTAGCCGGTGGCCGGCGCCAGCAGTTGGGCCAGGTATTCGCCGGCAGGCAGCAGGGTGGCATCGTCCACACCGATGGTGGTACCGCTTTTCACTACGAAGGCACCGGTGGTCTGTTCCAGCTGCAGCGGAGCCGGAATGAGCGCGATTTCTTCGGTCACAGGGGGAGTCTGTGTACAAGCTCCCAACAGGAGGGCTCCCGCAAAGAGGCAGGAAGCCATTCCTTTTTTAGATAGGTAATTCGTCATAATCAATACGAGCTATAGATAAATAGGTTGTTGAATGCAGGTTTTTCACAAAGATAATGTAAATCGGGTTAAACTTCCCTCTTTTCCGTAAGGAAAGTTTAACCCGATGGCAAAATGGGGCTTCTGCACGCCTTATCGGGGCAGGTTCAGCTTCTCTTTCAGGAACTGTCCGGTGTAGGATGCGGCGCAGGCGGCCACTTCTTCCGGCGTACCGGCCACCACCAGGTTGCCTCCGCGGTCGCCGCCTTCGGGTCCCAGATCGATGACATGGTCGGCACATTTCACCACATCCAGGTTGTGTTCGATGATGACCACGGTATGGCCGCGGCTGATGAGGGCATCGAAGGCATCCAGCAGTTTGCGGATGTCGTGGAAGTGCAGGCCCGTGGTGGGTTCGTCGAACACGAAGAGGGTGGGCTGTGCCTTCTCGATGCTGAGGAAATAGGCCAGTTTCACGCGCTGGTTCTCGCCGCCCGAGAGGGTGGACGACGATTGGCCCAGCTTGATGTAGCCCAGTCCCACTTCCTGCAGCGGCAGCAGGCGTTTCACAATCTTCTTCTGGTCGTGTTCGGTAAAGAATTCGATGGCCTGGTTCACGGTCATCTCGAGGATGTCGTAGATGTTCTTGTCCTGGAACTTCACCTCCAGCGTATCGCTCTTGAAGCGTTTGCCGTGGCACGATTCACATTCCAGCACCAGGTCGGCCATGAACTGCATCTCGACGGTCACCGTTCCCTCGCCCTTGCACTCCTCGCAGCGTCCGCCTTCGGTGTTGAACGAGAAGTGGCCGGCGCCGTAGCCCAGTTGTTTGGCCAGGGGTTGACTGGCGTAGAGCTTGCGGATTTCGTCGTAGGCCTTCACATAGGTCACCGGGTTGCTGCGCGACGACTTGCCGATGGGGTTCTGGTCCACGAACTCGATGTCGTGGATGAGGCGGATGTCGCCTTCCAGCGACAGGAATTCGCCCGGGCGTTCGCTGCTTTCGCTGTATTCGCGTTTCAGCGCCTTGTAGAACACGTCGCGCACCAGCGTACTCTTGCCCGAGCCGCTGACGCCCGTCACCACGGTCATCACGTTCAGCGGGAACTTCACGTCGATGCCCTTCAGGTTGTTCTCGCGGGCCCCTTTGATTTCGATGTAGTTGTTCCACGGGCGGTGGCAGGCTGGCACTTCAATCTGTTCCTCGCCCAGCAGGTAGCGCACCGTGTGGCTCCGGCTGCCCGGCTGCAGGTCGTGCAGGTCGCCTTGGTACACAATTTCGCCTCCCAGTCGGCCGGCCTGCGGACCGATGTCGATGATGTAGTCGGCGGCGCGGATGATTTCCTCATCGTGTTCCACCACGACCACCGTATTGCCCAGTTCCTGCAGTTGGCGCAGCACATGGATGAGGCGTTCGGTATCGCGGCTGTGGAGTCCGATGCTCGGTTCGTCGAGGATGTAGAGCGAACCCACCAGACTGCTGCCCAGCGAGGTGGCCAGGTTGATGCGTTGGCTTTCTCCGCCCGACAGCGAATTGCTGAGTCGGTTCAGGGTGAGGTAGCCCAGTCCCACGTCGAGCAGGAACTGGGTCCGGTTATGGATTTCGGTCAGGATACGGCGGGCGATGGCCGTGTCGTGTTCGTCCAGCTGCAGGTGGTCGAAGAAGGCCTTCAGTTCGGTGATGGGCAGTTCCACCAGTTCGCTGATGGATTGGCCGCCCACCTTCACATAGCCCGCTTCCTTCTTCAGTCGCGAACCGTGACATTCGGGGCAGAGGGTCTTGCCTCGGTAGCGGGCCAGCATCACGCGGTATTGGATTTTATACTGGTTCTCTTCCAGCATCCGGAAGAAGGAGTCGATGCACACCTTTTCGCGCGGTCCGTGCCACAGGTAGTCCTTCTGTTCGGGGGTCAGTTCGTAGTAGGGGGTGAAGATGGGGAAGTTGTGGGCCGGAGCCTCGTGCAGGAAGGCGTTGAGCCATTCGCTCATCTTCTCGCCGCGCCAGCACATCACGGCTCCGTCGTACACACTCAGGGCGCGGTTGGGCACCACCAGGTGTTCGTCGATGCCCACCACCCGTCCGAAGCCCTCGCAGGTAGGGCAGGCACCGATGGGCGAGTTGAACGAGAACATCTGGTCGGTGGGTTCCTCGAATGCGATGCCGTCGGCCTCGAACTTTGTACTGAAGGTGAAGAGTTGGGTACTGCCGTCGCTCAGGTAGAAGCGCAGCAGGCACGAGCCGTCGCCTTCGTACATGGCCGTTTCGGCCGAGTCGCTCAATCGGCTGATGCTGTCCTTGCTGTCGTCGGCCGAGAGACGGTCCACCAGCAGGAAGATGCGGTTGGCCGGTGTCTCGGCGGCGTCGGGCTGTTGCAGGAAGTCGTCGATGCGTTTCATCTCGCGGTTCACCTCGATGCGGGTAAAGCCCTGCTTGAAGTCCATCTCCAACTGTTCGGTCGGGGTCCGTCCTTCGCGGGGCAGGAGCGGGGCGAGCACGGTGTAGCGGGTTCCTTTCGGAAATTCGAGCATGCAGTTCACGATGTCTTCCATGCTATGCTTCTTCACCAGCTGTCCGCTCACGGGCGAGTAGGTCTTTCCCACCCGGGCAAAGAGCAGGCGCAGGTATTCGTAGATTTCGGTCGAGGTGCCCACGGTGGAGCGCGGGTTGCGGCTGTTCACCTTCTGTTCGATGGCGATGGCTGGCGGGATGCCCTTGATGAAGTCGCATTCCGGCTTGCTCATGCGGCCCAGGAACTGGCGGGCGTAGCTCGACAGACTTTCCACATAGCGGCGTTGTCCCTCGGCATAGAGGGTGTCGAAGGCGAGCGAGGACTTGCCCGAGCCCGAGAGGCCAGTGATGACCACCAGTCGGTTGCGGGGGATGTCCACATCGATGTTCTTCAGGTTGTTCACCTTGGCTCCATGAATGGAGATATACTTGCTTTCTGACATGCTTCGTTGGTTTTGGGGTTGAAAATGTAAAGTCGTATTCCGGTTGGAGATGCAAACTTACGGAAAAACATGGATATATTCAACGGAATGTGGCGGCTTTGTTGTATATTTGCCCGCAAAACTAAATGAAAAGTAGACCAACGTCATGAGAGTAAAAACCATCCTTCTTTGGGGACTTGCCTGGTTGCTCGCAGCAGCAGCCGTCGCACAGAGCCCTTGTCCGAAACGGGAGTTCCGCGGTGCGTGGATCCAGTGTGTCAACGGACAGTTTCAGGGCATGTCCCCCGCCCGCATGCAGCAGGTGCTGGTGAGCCAGCTCAACGCTTTGCAGCAGGCCGGCATCAATGCCCTTATTTTTCAGGTTCGTGCCGAAGCCGATGCCTTGTACAAATCGTCCTACGAGCCTTGGAGCCGTTTCCTGACCGGTGTGCAGGGACGGGTGCCTTCGCCCGAATGGGACCCTATGCAGTTTATGATTGACGAGTGCCACAAGCGGGGCATGGAGTTCCATGCCTGGATCAATCCCTACCGGGCCAAGACCAAGGGGACGACGGCTTTGTCGCCCATGCATCCCTATTACCAGCATCCCGAACGCTTCGTGATGTATGCCGGTCAGCTGTACTTCAATCCGGGACTGCCCGAGAACCGCAAGTACATCTGCAAGATTGTGCGCGACATCGTGAGCCGTTACGACGTCGATGCCATCCACATGGACGATTACTTCTATCCGTACCCCAATCCGGGCGAGGATTTTCCCGACCAGGCCAGCTTTGCCCAGTACGGACGTGGCTATGCCAACAAGGCCGACTGGCGGCGCGACAACGTGAACGTGCTTATCAAGGAAATTCACGAGACGGTGCGTGCCTGCAAACCGTGGGTGAAGTTCGGCGTCTCACCGTTCGGCATTTACCGCAACAAGAAGAGCGACCCCAACGGCAGTGATACCAACGGACTGCAGAATTACGACGACCTGTATGCCGATGTCCTGATGTGGGTGAACAACGGTTGGGTGGACTATAACATTCCGCAAATCTATTGGGAAATCGGTCATCCGGCAGCCGACTACGATAACCTCATCCGCTGGTGGGCCAAGCATTCGGCCAACCGTCCGCTGTTCATCGGTCAGGACGTGATGCGCACCGTGAAGAAGGCCGATGCCCGCAACCCCCTGCAGCACCAGTTGCCTGCCAAGATGAAGTTGCAGCGCTCACTGCCTTCCGTACAGGGAAGTTGTCAGTGGTATGCGGCGGCTGTGGTCGAAAATGCCGGCAACTACCGCACGCTGCTCGAAAAGGACTACCACCGCTATCCGGCTTTGATCCCCACTTCACCGTTCATGGACGATGAGGCACCGGGCAAGGTGAAGAAACTCAAGATGGTGTGGACGTACGAGGGTCCGGTGCTGTTCTGGACCGCACCCAAGGCCAAGGACGAAATGGACAAGGCCGTGCAATATGTGGTGTATCGCTTCGACAAGAAGGAGAAGGTGAACCTGGAAGATGCTTCGCACATCGTGGCTATTACGCGCGATAATTTTTATCTGTTGCCTTACGACGAGGGCAAGGTGAAATACAAATATGTGGTGACGGCGCTCGACCGTCTGCACAACGAGTCGAAACCGGCCAAGAAGACCGTGAAGCTGTAAGCTTTCGGCCTGTGCCTGCTGTCTATCAAAGGGGGCGTTTCCTGACCCCCTTTTACGGATGAACCCCTGCTGCAAGACAAAATTTCTTGCAGCAGGGGTTCATTCGTTGGTATAAGTGTTCCGTTACTTCCCGTACAGGAAGAAGCCCGCCGCTCCGCAGAGCACAATCATCAGGATGGGATTGATCTTGTACACCCGGGTACCGATGAAGGTGGCCAGGAAGAGAACCACGCTGAGGCCGAATTGAAAGAGGTCGGCATCGTAGCTGCCGAAGTTTTCGGCGTTCATCAGCACCAGGGCCGCTGCTGCCAGCAGTCCCACCACTGCCGGACGCAGTCCGCGGAACACGGCTTCCACAATGGGATGCTTCTGGTATCTCAGGAAGAACCGGCTGATGGCAATCATCAGGATGAACGAGGGAAGCACTACGGCAAAGGTGGACAGGAAGGAACCCAGCACGCCCCAGCCGGCGCTGTAGCCGGCATTCACCACCGCAGTGTAGCCCACATAAGTGGCCGAGTTGATGCCGATGGGACCGGGGGTCATCTGGCTGATGGCCACAATGTCCGTAAACTCGGTAGCGCTGATCCACTGGTGGCGGGTGACCACCTCCCCTTGGATGAGCGACAACATGGCGTAGCCTCCTCCGAAACCGAAGAGGCCAATCTTGCAGAACGTATAGAATAGGTAGAGGAAAATCATGGTTGAGGGGATTTAGTAGGGTGGGAAGAATCGTCGTTCGTCTTTTTCGAGGCAGAACGGCCGTAGAGGTAGCCGCCCAAACCGGCCAGGATGATAATGTACACAGGCGAGACGCCGAGCTGCCAGATGAGCAGGGCACTCACGACGGGAATCCAAAGGGTGTGCCGGTTGATTTTGGCCGACTTGGCCAGATTGAAGCAGGGAGCGGCAATCAGCGCCACTACGGCCGGACGGATGCCCTTGAACACGTTTTCCACCGCTTCGTATTGCTTGAACTGTTGGAAGAACAGGGCAATGGCCAGGATGATGACGAACGACGGAAGGATGGTACCTACCGCCATGGCCAGGGCACCGGGAAACTTGCGGAGCTTGTAGCCGATGAAGATGGCGATGTTTACGGCAAAGACGCCCGGAGCCGATTGGGCGATGGCCAGCAGGTCGATGAAATCGTCCTTCGATACCCATTTCCGTTTGTCCACGATTTCGCTTTCAATCAGGGGTACCATGGCATAGCCTCCTCCGATGGTAAAGAGTCCGATCCTCAGAAAAATGAGGAACGATTGTAAGTAGAAATTCATACGTATCGTTTGTTTTGTGTGCAAAATTACAGCCTTCCGCCCTTTCCGCCAAATTTCCCATGGAGGTTTTTTTCTGGCCTACCCGTGTGACATTCCTAAAAAATGCCGTAACTTTGGAGCAAGTCTAGTAGGTCTTCCTCGTATGAAAAACGTTTTAGCTAAAATCGAATCGGTCACATCCTTATCGGCTGATACGCTCCACGAACTGATGGCGTGTGTCACGCCTTGTCATTTTCCCAAGAACCACCTGTTGATACGCAGCGGGAGGTATTGCCGGTATGCGTACTTCATCGAAAAGGGATTTACCCGTTCGTATTGGGTGGTCGATGGCGAAGAAATCACCACTTCGTTCCTGGGCGAAGGCGGCATCGTGTTCAGCATGGACGAGCTGTACTACCAGAAGCCCAGCGAGGAATATGTCGAGACCCTGGAAGAGGTGGAGGCTTACCGTATTGCCATAGCCGATTTGCGGCGGTTGTGGAATACGAACTTCGAACTGTGCCGTTGGGCATTGGCCATCCATCAGGACGAGTACCGCCGGTTGCACCGCAGTCACCGCGACCGGTTGGCCCTTCCGGCCAAGGAACGCTATGAGGCCTTTCTGCAGCAGTTTCCCGGTATGGAGCAGCGGGTCAATCTGGGGCTGATTGCTTCGTATCTGGGGATCACCTTGTCTACGTTGAGCCGGTTGCGTGGTAAGATTTGACGCCGGAAGAATGTCTCCTGTTTCTGGATACGAAGGGAGGGTGTCAAAATCCGAATGCCTCCCTGTTATCACTTTGGGTAGCAGGGAGGCATTCGTGAGAAAGGGTAGGGAGTCATTCCCTTTGGATGGAGGGGTCAGGAATGATGCAGGAACCGTTGGGCCAGGTAGCGGCGCAGCGGTTCGTCGTACAGCTTCAGGGCCAGGTAGGCAAAGGCAATGCAGCCCACGAAGATGCCCGTAGCCACCATCCAGGTTTCGCCCAAGGTATAGAGCTTGTGCTCGATGAGCCAAGCGTAGAAGAGGTACATGAACGGGTAATGGATGATGTACACCGGATACGAGATGTCACCCAGGAACTTGCAGATACGGGTGGAATGGGTATCGGTGGTACTGCCCGAGGCACCCATCCAGACAATCAGCGGGAAGGCTATCATCAGACAGAAAGTTTCGTACAGTCCGTTGAAGCAGATCGGGTCTTTTCCGTCCACATAAGGGATGGCAAACAAAGCCACCAGCAGGAGGCTGCAAATCCAGAAGGCACCGCGCAACGGCTTCGGCTGAAAGTTTCGCGAAATCAGCATACCCAGCGTGAAGGGAAACAGCATGCGAATCAGTCCACCTCCGAAGTTCACGCCATCCAGGGTCCAACCCACACCGAAACTGCCGTAACCCGAGGGGTCGGTCAAGGCGAATCCCAGCCAGCCCAGTCCGAGCAGGAAGGTCAGCACCGCCAGTCCCTTGTTCGACAGCCGGCGGATGAAGAGGGCGTACACCAGGTTGCCGATGTATTCGAAGAACAGCGACCAGGCCGGACCGTTCAGGGGGAACATCTCGCCGTTACCTCTCACTTCATAGCCACCGCCGGGAATGGCGGGAATGAACAGCATGGTACACACGATGGCGACCAGTATCCAGGAGAAGGCCGTAGGGGTACCGTCCCACTGTACACTGCCTTGCAGGCAGAAGGTAATGGCTCCCAGCACAGCTCCCAGCATCACCATCGGATGCAGTCGGATGAGGCGTCGTTGGAAGAACGAGCCCAGCTTCAGGTTCTTGTTCCAGCGGTCGTCGTAAGCATACGAGATGACGAAGCCCGAGAGCATGAAGAAGAAGTCGACGGCCAGATAACCGTGATTCAGGGTTTCGATGGCCCCGCCACCGGCAAAGGCAAAGCCTTCGAATACATGATACCAAATGACTAAGAGGGCAGCTACGCCGCGCAGACCGTCCAACAGGTCGTAATGTGCTTTCGTATCCGAGAAAGCAGCCGAGGAAAGGTTTTTCATTTCTTTTTCTTGCTAAATACGATAAATAGGTAAAACATTGAGGGAGCAAAATTACGGCTTTTGCTGCGATTAATTTTTGCCTTAGGTCAAATTCGTCTGGCTGCCTCTACCGCCGGTTGCCTTCTTCCTGCCCGCTTTCTTTCTGCCGTCCCTCTTTCTGCCGGCTCCTTTTTTCTGCCGTCCCTCTTTCTGCAGATTACAGATAGAGGAATTTCAGCAGGGCCAGCAGGGCAATGGCATACGACATCAGTCCCAGGTCCTTCCACTTGCCGCATCCCAAGGCAATGGTGACGTAGGTCAGGAATCCCAGCAGGATACCGTTGGCAATGGAGTTGGTGAAGGGCATCATGATGACACAGATGAAACAGGGCACGGCCGTGCGGTAGTTGGTGAAATCGATGCGGCTGATGCCCGCCGTCATCATCAGTCCCACCAGTACCAGAACCGATGCGGTGGCTTGTGGCGGAATCATCATGAACAGGGGAGCGAAGAAGAGAGCCAGAACAAAACAGACTACCGCCGTGAAGGCAGTGAGTCCGCTGCGTCCGCCGGCACTGATGCCCGATGCGCTTTCCACAAAGGTGGTCACCGTCGAACTGCCGATGACGGCCCCCAGGGTGGTACCGATGGCGTCGGCCATGAAGGCCTTGTTCATGTTGCGGATGTTGCCTTTTTCGTCCACCATACCGGCGCGTTGGCTCACGCCGATGACGGTACCGATGGTGTCGAACATGTCGGTAAAGAGCAGGGTCACCACGCAGATGAACATGTCGATGCTCAGGATGTCGCCCCACTGGAATTGCAGGAAGATGGGTGCGATGGAGGGAGGCAAGCTCACGATGCCGTTGAACGAGGTCACGCCCAGGGGGATGCCGATGAGGGCCGTCAGCAGGATACCGATGAGGAAGGCTCCGCTCACGTTCTTCACCAGCAAGATGGAGGTGATGATGAGGCCGATGACGGTCAGCGCCACGCCCGGTTGGTTCAGGTCACCCAGGGTGATGAGGGTCGCTGCGTTGTCGACGATGAGGCCCCCGCTCTTCAGTCCCAGGAAAGCCAGGAACAGACCGATACCGGCCGAGATGGCATGGTGCATCACCGAAGGCACCGTATCGACCAACTTCTGCCGGAGTCCTGTCACGGTGAACAGGATGAAGAGCAGGCCTTCGAGGAAGACCGCCGTCAGGGCAAACTGCCAGGAGTAGCCCATGAGCAGTACGATGGTATAGGCAAAGAAGGCATTCAGTCCCATGCCGGGAGCCAGGACGAACGGCAGTTTGGCATAGATAGCCATGATGAGGGTGGCCAGGATGGCCGAGAGGGCCGTTGTGGTGAACAGGGCACCGTAGTCCATGCCCGTTTCCGACAGGATGGCGGGGTTGACGGCCAGGATATAGGCCAAGGTAAAGAAGGTGGTCAGTCCACCGAGGATTTCTTTTTTGACTGTCATCGTTTGCGGGTCGAAGCCGAACAAGCGCTGCAGCCAGGTTGAATGAGTCAGGTTCATAGAAAATATCGATTGGTTTTGAGCCTGCAAAGGTAGGAGGAAACAGCGAGATTTCCATCGATGGGACAGGAAAAAAACGGGGTCGGGTGCTTGTCATGGGTTGGCTGATAGAGGAATAAGTATGGGTTTTCAGGTGGAATCCTATAAAGGGAATTTCCTTTCCGAAAATCAGATTTCTTTGCGCACTCTCAGGCTTACCTTCCTCCCTGTACTTCACTCGCTGCGGTGCCGGGGGATGTGCCCGATGTTTTATGAAATCGCTGGGCTGGCGATGCACTTCCTGACCGGTTATTTCCAAACCAAGGTGAGGGTAGTACTGTCACCGTAATCATCCGTTTCTATCACTTTAGTGATATAACCGTCTTTGTCGGTCTCGTAGGTATAATGATAGGTTGTATTTCCTTCCTGACAGGTCTTCACTAAATTTTTCGACATCTTACCCAGCAGTTGGGGGTGAGCGATGAGAAAGAAACTGTCTTCTACATAGAAAACCGGATCGGAAACAAACGAATAATATCTGTTTTCTTGATTGGTGTAGTAAGTGAAAGAGGTAACCTCTCCATTTTCTTTGATGCTTATCACATTTCCGTTGTACCAATCCAGTTTTTTATTTCCCATCTGAATCAGATGACCCTCTTCGTCATAGGTGCATGATTCGGATCCGTGGCTGTATTTGACGCGTCTGAGTAGATTGTCATACGTGTATTCACCTTCCAATTCCGGATTGTCTCCTCCCCAAGTCAGTGTGGCTGTTTGATGGCTGTAATTCACTGTCAGCGGGTCGTCGTCTGTAAAGGTAACCTTTTCCAACCATCCTTGTGAATTGTATTTCAAGACGGCTTCTTCTCCATCTTCAGTAATGCTTACCAACCGTTTTCCCAGGTTCGGGAGAGTTTCCGAAGGGGAACCATTGTTGTCATCATCATCATCATCACTACAAGCGGCGAAGTTTACACACAAGGTTATGGCTATCAAAGCCATTCCGATAAGTTTGAATGTTTTCATAATTAACAATTAGATTACTGTTGGGCTCCTCTGTTCTTTGGAGGGGCATTATCCATAGAATATAGCGTGAAGAACACGACACAAAGCCGCACGCTTATTTTCATTCCTTACTTTCACTTTTGTTGGGTCGGCTTTGTTGCGTATCGATGAGGCTGGTAGATCTTCGTTCGGAGACGCTCATCCATCGAAGTAGAACCAACGTACAATATTCGCAAAACTTTTCGACATTAGCAAATAGTCTATCGAATATTTAATCTGGCCGTTGGGTAGGGACCTCCTATAAAGGCATAGTTCCCCGCTTTTGGAAGAAAAGCCTCCTGTTGTTGGAAGGTTTTTTACCGAACGTCCGAAGCGGTTCCTATCGAGGGAACGGCTTCGGATGTTCGTTTTTTTTAGGCTTCCTTCTGCTGTTTCATATAGGCGCTGGGTGTCATGCCATAGTATTTCTTGAAGATGTCGGTGAAGTACTTCGGGTCGTTGAAGCCGACCAAGTCGGCTACTTCGGCGATGGTATAATGTTGGCTCTTGAGCAGTTGGCAAGCCTCGTTCAGGCGCACCTTGCGGATAAAGTCGCTGGGTGAATCCTGGGTCAGGGCCTTGATTTTGTTGTACAGGCTGCTGCGGCTCATGTGCATGGCTTCGCACAGACTCTCCACATTCATTTCCTGGCCGGCTTGGCTGCGGATGAATTCGGTTGCTTTCAGCAGGAAAGCCTGGTCGGGGTCGAGACCGGGGTCGTCCGATCGGTCGCTGGCTTCGAAGTGGAACTGGGCATAGCGCTTGCGCATCCGTTCGCGGTTGGCCAGTACGCTGGCAATGTCGGCCTTCAGTACGTCGAGGTCGAACGGTTTCACGATGTATTTGTCAGCCTGGGTCTGCAGTCCTTTCAGGATGCTTTCCTTGTCGCTCAGGGCTGTGAGCAGGATGACAGGGATGTGGCTGGTCTCCAGGTCATGTTTCAGGTGGTCGCACAGTTCGTCGCCGCTCATCACGGGCATCATGACATCCGACAGGACGAGGTCGGGTAGTTGTTTCTTCACTTGTTCCAGGGCTTCCTTGCCATTGGTGGCACCCACGACCTGGTAGTCGGCCGAGAGGGTGTTCAGCAAGAAGGCCCGCAGTTCGGCATGGTCTTCCACTACGAGGATGCTTTTCATCGGTGTGGCGCCGTTGGGGGATTCCGTTTTTTCGTCGGTAGCGGGAGTTAGGGCCGGTTCGTTGCTGGACAGGGCGGCAGCATCAGCATCCGCCCATGTAGCCTGGGTCGTTGTTTGTGCCTCCCCAGCGGTTTCTGTCCGGTAATGATATTTCGGACTTTCCATCGGGAAGGAGAGGCTGAACGTAGTGCCCCGGTTTTCTTCGCTCTGCATCCGGATGGTGCCTTGGTGGCGTTCGATGAGTCTGTAGGTGAGCATCATGCCGATGCCGCTGCCCGGAATGGTTTCCGCCTCTACATTCCGGCCGCGGAAAAAGCGGTGGAAGAGCTTCGGTTGTTCCTGACTCGGGATGCCGATGCCGGTGTCGGTGATACGTAGGTACCAACGGGTGTCGTCGCAGTGGGCCTGCAGGGTGACGACACCGCCGGGACGACTGTATTTCAGGGCATTCGTCAGCAGGTTGCGCAGGATAGAGTCCATCTTGTTGGGGTCTATCCATACTTCTTGCTGGTTGAAGTCGGCTTGGAATTGCAGGGTTACCTGTAATTTTTGGGCATAGCCTTTGAAGGGTTCCCATTGCGAGTGGAGGTATGTCTGCAAGTCTACGCGGGTGACATAGGCATCCGATCGGTAGAGTTCTTCCTTTTCGAAGTTGATGAGGTTGCCGGCCAGTTCGGACAGTTGGTCGGTGTTCTGCAGGGCCAGCTCGATTTGTGCTTTGCCTTCTTCGCTCAATGGCTCCCGTTTCAGCAGTTCGTTCAGCGGGGCTTTGATCAGGGTCAGCGGGGTACGGATGTCGTGGGCGGTCTGCAGGAAGAAACGGATTTTCTGTTTCGACTGGTTGCGGTCGCGCCAAAGCCACAGGTAGCGCATGACAATGCCTCCCAGCCCCAGCAGAAGCCCGAAATAGAGCAGGTAGGCCCAGCCGGTGGCCCACCACGGCGGCGTGATGGTAAACCGGAGCGACCGTTCCTCCAGCACGCGGTTGTCGTCGCTCAGGATACTGCGTACCCGCAGCTGGTAGTCACCGGGGCTGAGGTTGGTATAGCGGATGCGGTTTTCCTCGGTAGGGGTGGTCCATTCGTCGTAGAAACCTTCCAGTTTCCACGAGAAGAGGATGTGCGAGGGTTGGTCGTAGTTGATGGACGAGACATCCAGTGACAGGGTGTTCTGGTCGTGACGCAGCCGGAGCGCTCGGGTGTCGTCGATGTTGTCCGTCAGTGGGGAACCGGCTTCTCCGGCTACCATCGGGTGGTACAGCAATTGAAAGTTGCTGAACACCATGCGCGAACGGAAGGGCTCGGGCGTGAGCAGGCTGTCGGCCAGCTGGATGGCACCGTCGGCACAGCCGAAGAGGAACTGGCCGTTGCGGGTGGCAATGCCGGCGGCGGGATGGAAGGTCGTGGACAGCAGTCCCTGTTCGCGGGTCCAGTTGGTGAAGGTCTGCTGGTTGCGGTGATAGCGCGACAGGCCTTTCTCGGTACTGATCATCAGGTCGCCGTTGGCGGCAGGCAGGATGCAGTAGATGTTGTCGGACACCAGGGCCGTATGGCGGGTGTCGAAATGGCTACGTTGTCCGGTATGCGGGTGGTAGGTCCAAAGGCCCGAGCCGTGGGTGCCCACGTAGACGGTGCCGTCGGGAGCCGGATAGAGGGTGTTGATGCAACGCGGACAGCTGCCTAGTTCGATCGGTTCCCACGTATGTTGTTGGGTGTGGTACAGGAAAAGTCCGTTCATCGTTCCTACCCACAGGTGGGTGCTGTCCTTTTCGGCCAGGCAGGTGATGGGAAACTCGACGGGTTCGGTGTGGGTTTCCTGGGTTCCGGGATGGTAGTCTTTCAGGTAGTAGTAGCCACCTACCCAGATGTGTTGCCGGCTGTCCTTGTACAGGCAGCGTACATACTTGTCGGGTTTCTGCTGGACCAGGGAAAGGGAGCCCGATGGATGGATCTTTGGCGGAAACTGGAAGTAGCGGGTGGTCAGGGTCCGTTTGTCGAGGGTATAGACGCCCGACATGTAGCCGCCGGCCAGCAGGACACCCGGACGGATTTCGCACAGGGTGAGGAAGACGCGGTTGGACGGGACGGGACGTGCGCCGGTTTTCGGACGGGTCGCCGTGTCCGAGAGCAGGGAGGTCCATCGACCGGTCGAGGGACGGTAGAAGCAGAGACCGTTGTTCGTGGCGTACCAGAGGTCGCCTTCCGAATCTTCCAACAGGAAGTTCACCTGGTTGTCTACCAGCGAGTTGGGGTTGTCGAAGGCGTGCTGTATCCATTGGTAGCCGGGGTGCTGAGCCGAGTAGACGGTGATGCCCACGGGATAGACGGCCATCCACAAGCGGTGTTCCTCGTCCAGGTAGAGGTCCTGGATGATGTTGCCGTTCATCTTGTTGGCCCGGTCCAGGTCGGTCTGCAGGGCGCGGCTGAGGGTCTGGGTGGTCAGGTTGAGCCGATACACGCCATCGCCGTTGGTGGCTACCCACAGCTGTTGGGGGTGTAGCGGGTCGTCCACGATGGCATTCACGTTGATGTCGTGCAGGCCGTCGGGGATGTCGGTCAGTCGTCGGGTGGGGATGTGGTACAGGCTCAGTCCGTCGACCAGGGTATCGATGATGAGGGTTTGGCTGGGAGCGTGATAATAAAGGTAGGTCACGATGGGGATGCGGTCAAGTTCGGGCAGGGCGACCGTCTCCAGCCGTTGTCCGTCGAGGCGGACCGCACGGATGCCTTGGTCGGTGCCCAGGAAGTAGAGGTTGCCGTGGGCACGTGTCAGGCAGTTTACCGCTTCCTCCACCGGATTGTCCAGGGGGATCAGGGTATGCTGGTGCATATCGAACAGGTACTGCCGTTCGGAGGTGCACAGCCAGATGTGGTGGGCTTTCTTGTCCAGCCAGGTGGCACGGAGGGGCAGCCGGCTCTGGCAGGGGATTTCCTGGGCCAGGTCGAATACCAGGTCAAAGCGGTCTTGTCGGGTGTTGTAGCGGAACAGTTGTCCGCTTTTGCCGATTTCCCAGATGATGCCGGTCGAGTCGGTGTGCAGGGTGTTGAGGTTGGGAAAGGCGTTGAGGGTCTTGCCGTGGGCGGTCAGCGGGTAGTGTACATATTCCTGACCGTTGTAGCGGTCAATGCCTTCGTGGGTCAGGAACCACAGGAACCCTTTGTGCCCTTTTTCAATGCCCAATACCCGGCGGCTACCCAGACCGTCGCTCGGATGGAGGTATTGATAGAGTTGGGCCGTGGCGGTATGGACCAGGCTGAACAGGAGGCAGAGGGATAGCAGGAGTTTCTTCATGATCGGTTCAAGGGACAGATTTATGACCTTGTTTTCAGGGTTGTTCATGCAACCGCTCGTAAGCGGAGGGTTAAAGGTATATTCATATACGTTTCTTACAAAGTTCGTTGTTTTCTGCCACATTTCAAAATTTGTTAGGGACTAAAAAAAAGCGGCAGCTTACTGTAAGCTGCCGCTTCATTCAGTCTATAACAACCGAAAAGCTTATTTGTTCGCTTCTACCCACTGGCGGGCGTTCACGAAGGCTTCCATCCACGGAGTGATCTGGTCGGCCTTCACGCGGTCGAGCGGATAGTAGGCGTTCTGCCACGGGAAGCAAGAGCGTTCCAAGTGCGGCATCATGGCCAGGTGACGGCCGTCGGCGCTGGCCAAGCCGGCTACGCTGTAAGAAGAGCCGTTCGGATTGCCGGGGTATTCGTCGTACGAGTACTTCAGGACTACGTTGTACTTGTCTTCATCGTAAGGCAGTGAGAACTTTCCTTCGCCGTGAGCTACCCAGATGCCCAGCTTGCTGCCGCTCAGTGAGCCCAGCATCACGCTGCGGTTCATCGGTACGGTGACGCCCACAAACTTCGATTCGAACTTGTGCGAGTCGTTGTGCAGCATCTTCGCGCGCTTCTGGTGGTCGGGGTTGATCAGACCCAGTTCAATCATCAGCTGGCAACCGTTGCACACACCCAGTGACAAGGTATCCTTGCGGGCGTAGAAGTTGTCGAGGGCTGCCTTGGCTTTCGGGTTGAACAGGAAGGCGCCGGCCCATCCCTTGGCTGAACCCAGTACGTCGGAGTTCGAGAAGCCACCGCAGAATACGATGAAGTGGATGTCTTCCAGGGTTTCGCGACCGCTTACCAGGTCGGTCATGGTCACGTCCTTCACGTCAAAGCCGGCCAGGTACAGCATGTAGGCCATTTCACGTTCACCGTTGGTACCCTTTTCACGGATGATGGCTGCCTTGATGCCCGACGGTGTGCGGCGGTCGGGGTTCAGACCGAACTGCGACAGTTTGCCGGTGAACGAAGGATCGAAGGCAAATTCCAGCGGTTGCTGCTTGTAGTTTTCGAAACGCTTCTTGGCGCAGCCGTTGAAGCTCTGCTTGCAGTCGAGCAGGTACGAGGTAGCGTACCATACGTCGCGCAGGTAGTCGATGCCGAACTGGTAGGTAGCGTCGCCCTTTTCCACCAGGATGTGGCGTTCGTCGGTCGGCTTACCCAGCTTCACGAAGCCTACACCGGCTTCTTCCAGGATCTTCTTCACTTCTTCCTTGTGCTTGTCCTGTACCTGGATCACTACACCCGGGTTTTCGGCAAACAGCACCTTGATGAGGTCGTTTTCCTTGATCTTGTTCAGGCTGATTTCCATACCGCCTTCCAGGTTGGCGAAACACATTTCGAGCAGGGTCGTGATGAGACCACCGGCCGAGATGTCGTGACCGGCCAGCAACAGTCCCTTGTTCACGAGTTCCTGTACGGCCAGGAAGGCATCGCGGAAGTATTCGGGGTTCTGTACGGTGGGCACGTCGCTGCCTACCTTATTTAATGACTGGGCAAAGGCCGAGCCACCCAGACGCAGCTGGTCGAAGCTGAAGTCGATGTGGTAGAAAGTACTCTTCGGGTCGTTCACCATGACGGGCGATACCACCTTCTTCACGTCCGACACTTCGCCGCCGGCCGATACGATGACGGTACCCGGGCTGATGATCTTTTCGCCGTTGGGGTACTTCTGGGTCATGGACAGGGAGTCCTTACCGGTAGGTACGTTGATCTGCAGGGCGCAGCAGAAGTCCGACAGCGCCTTGACAGCGGTGTACAGACGGGCGTCTTCGCCTTCCTGGGCGCGGCAGGGCCACATCCAGTTGGCCGACAGTGACAGGCTGTCCATGCCATCGGCCAGGGGTGCCCATACAATGTTGGTCAGGGCTTCCGATACGGCCAGAACCGAACCGGCTGCGGGGTTGGCCAGGGCAGCCTGGGGAGCGTGACCCAGTGAAGTGGCGATACCCTTTTCGCCGCGGTAGTCGAGGGCTACGACACCACAGTCGCTCAACGGCAACTGGATTTCACCCTGGCACTGCTGGCGGGCAATCTTACCCGTTACCGAGCGGTCTACCTTGTTGGTCAACCAGTCCTTGCAAGCGACGGCTTCCAGCTGGAGCACGTTGCGCAGGTATTCGTTCAGCTTGGCAGTTTCGTAAGTCACGTCTTCGTAACGGCGTTCTACAGTCTTGTCCACCATGTAGGTCTTCGGAGAAGAACCGAACATCTGGTCTACGGCCAGGTCGAACGGACGTACGCCGTCGGCTTGTTCGAAGGCGAAGCGGGCGTCGCCGGTCGTTTCACCCACGGTGTACATCGGGGCGCGTTCGCGGTCGGCAATCTTCTGTACGTGTTCAATGGCAGCTTCGTCGATGAGCAGACCCATACGTTCCTGCGATTCGTTGGCAATGATTTCCTTGGCCGACAGGGTCTGGTCGCCGATGGGCAGCTTGTCCATGTGGATCAGACCGCCGCATTCTTCCACCAGTTCCGACAGACAGTTCACGTGACCGGCCGAACCGTGGTCGTGGATGGATACGATGGGGTTGTTGTCTTCTTCACACAGGGCACGTACCACGTTGTAGGCACGCTTCTGCATTTCGGCATTGGCACGCTGTACGGCGTTCAGCTCGATACCCGATGAGTAACGTCCGGTTTCTACCGACGATACCGAACCGCCACCCAGACCGATGCGGTAGTTGTCACCACCCATCACCACGACCTTGTTGCCGGTTTCGGGATGACCCTTCAGGCAGTCGCGCTGCGTACCGTAACCTACACCGCCGGCCAGCATGATGACCTTGTCGTAGGCATACTTTTCGTTGTTTTCCTGGTGTTCGAAAGTCAGCACCGAACCGCAGATCAGCGGCTGGCCGAACTTGTTACCGAAGTCGGATGCTCCGTTCGAAGCCTTGATCAGGATTTGTTCCGGAGTCTGGTACAGCCATTCGCGCACCGGCAGGATGTCTTCCCATTCGCGGCCTTCTTCCGAGCGCGGATACGAAGTCATGTACACGGCTGTACCGGCAATCGGCCAAGAGCCCTTACCACCACCCATACGGTCGCGGATTTCACCGCCTGTACCGGTCGAAGCACCGTTGAACGGTTCCACGGTCGTGGGGAAGTTGTGGGTTTCTGCCTTCAGCGAGATCACCGTCTTGATATCTTTAATAATGAAATAGTCCGAAGTACTGTGGTCGGCCGGCGAGAACTGTTCCACCACCGGACCTTCGGCAAAGGCTACGTTGTCCTTGTAGGCCGAAATGATCTTGTTCGGGTTTTCGGCCGTGGTCTTCTTGATCATCTGGAACAGAGAAGATTCCATTTCCTGGCCGTCGATGATGAACGTACCGCCGAAGATCTTGTGACGGCAGTGTTCCGAGTTGATCTGGGCAAAGCCGAACACTTCCGAGTCGGTCAGCTTGCGTCCCAGGTCCTTTTCCACCTTCATCAGGTAGTCCATTTCCTCGCGCGACAGTGCCAGACCTTCTTTTTCGTTGTATTCTTCCAGGTTCTCGATGTACACGATGGGCTGCGGCTGGATGTTCACCGTGAAGATGTCCTGGTTCAAGCCCTTGTACATGCGTTGCAGCATAGGGTCGTGGTCGGCGTTTTCGTCCTTCACGGGGAAGTACTCTTCGATGCGCAGGATGCCGCTCAAGCCCATGTTCTGGGTGATTTCAACGGCATTCGTACTCCACGGAGTGATCATTTCGCGACGGGGGCCGATGAAGCAACCGTGCAGGTTGTCTTCGTTTTCTACAGTGGCTTCTCCATAAAGCCAGCATAATTTCTGAATGTCTTCGCCAGTCAGTTCCTGTTTGACTTGCGTGGCTATTACACTTTGACTAGGTGTTCTGAAAAATAGAATCATAGCACTTATATAGTTGTTTGTTTGGTTGAAAACTGCAGAATAAGTTTGAGTTTCTTTTATAAGGTGCAAAGTTACATAAAAGAGCGCATACGCGAAAGAAAATTGTCGGTAAATATAGGTACTTTCGTAAAAAAGTACCATCTTTGCAACATGAATTGGATTGAACAAGTGACCATACTCGATTTGCTGGTGAAGGGTCTGATTGTGGGTGTCGTGGTTTCTGCGCCCCTCGGGCCTGTCGGGGTGCTTTGTATTCAGCGCACGCTGAACAAAGGCCGTTGGTATGGATTTGTTACCGGTTTGGGAGCGGCTTTGAGCGACATTGTCTACGCCTTGATTACGGGCTATGGCATGAGTTTCATGGACGATTTCCTGACGAAGAACCAGGTGCTGCTGCAGATTGTGGGCAGCGTGATGCTGTTTGTCTTCGGTCTGTACACCTTCCGCAGCAATCCGGTCCGTTCCATTCGTCCGGTATCTTCTACACCAGGCAGTTACCTGCATAATTTTGTCACGGCTTTCTTTGTGACGTTCTCCAATCCCCTCATCATTTTCCTCTTCATCGGTCTGTTTGCCCGCTTCTCGTTTGTGATGCCGGGCAGCCCCATCGGTTTCCAGCTGGTAGGCTATCTGGCCATTGTGTTGGGGGCTTTGCTGTGGTGGTTCTGTACCACTTATTTTGTCAATAAAGTTCGTACCCGTTTCAATTTGCGGGGCATCTGGATGCTGAACCGGGTAATCGGGATCGTGGTGATGCTGTCGTCGGTGATCGGCTTTGTTTACACCATCTTGGGCAAGACCATGTACTGACGACGGTCGGTGTTTCTCTTCCGTCTGTGGCAGGGGCGAGGGGTGTTTCCCGGTTCCGGCTGCGAGGTGTTCCAACGGACCCTTTTCCCCTTTGATTTTTTAAGTTAGAATAAAAGATATAGCGTATGTTTGTTTCCAAGCAATTAAAAGAAAGAAGTATTGCCGAATACTTGCTCTATATGTGGCAGGTGGAGGACCTCATCCGCGCCCACGGCTGTGACCTGGACCAGCTGAAAAGCCGTCTGGTGGATCCTTGTCCGCTCACACCCGAACAGCAGACCGAACTGTTGCAATGGTATGCCGACCTCATCGAGATGATGCGACGCGAGGATGTGATGCAGCAGGGGCATCTGCAAATCAACCGCAACGTGATTACGTGGCTTACCGACCTGCACCTGCAGCTGTTGCGTTCGCCCAAGTTCCCGTACTACAGTGCGGCCTACTACAAGGCGTTGTCTTACATCGTCGAACTGCGTGCCAAGGGAGCCCACAAGGACGAACCCGAACTGGAGACTTGCTTCGAAGCGCTCTACGGCATCCTGCTGCTGCGCGTGCAAGGCAAGGAAATCAGCGAAGAGACCCGAAAGGCGCAGGAGGCAATCTCGGCGCTGCTGGCGCAACTGTCGAACTATTATGTAGAAGATAAGGCCGGAAAGCTGGAATTGTAACTGCCGGAAAGTTGGAATTGTAATTCTTTTGAAATTCGGAAGAAACCATGAAGAGAATTTTGGTGACCGGTGCCAATGGCCAGTTGGGCAACGAAATGCGTGTGCTGGCTGCTGAGCACCCTGAATATACCTATTATTGGACGGATGTGGCCGAACTCGACATCTGCGACGGGGAGGCGGTGATGGCTTTCGTGCGCGAACAGGCCATCGATGTGATTGTGAACTGCGCTGCCTTTACGGCGGTGGACCGGGCGGAAGACGAACCCGCCCTGTGCGAACGCCTGAATGCAACGGCTGTAGGCCACCTGGCATCCGCCGCCGCAGCGTGTGGGGCGGCACTCATTCAGGTGTCGACCGACTATGTGTTCGACGGTACGGGGCATCGGCCTTACCGTGAAGCCGACCCGACCTGTCCCCACTCGGTCTACGGTCGTACGAAGCGGGCGGGTGAGGAGTTGGCTTTGGCCCGTTGCCCGCATACCATGGTCATCCGTACGGCCTGGTTGTATTCCACCTTCGGCCACAATTTTGTGAAGACGATGCTCCGCCTGGGACGCGAACGCGATGCCCTGGGTGTGGTGTTCGACCAGATCGGTACGCCGACCTATGCCCGCGACCTGGCTCGTGCTATCTTTGCGGCCTTGGCTCAGGACGTGCCTGCCGGCGTGTACCACTTCAGCAACGAAGGGGTCTGCTCGTGGTACGACTTCACGAAGAGCATCCATCGCCTGGCCGGCATCACCGCCTGTCGGGTGCGTCCGCTGCTCAGCGACGAATACCCGGCCAAGGCACCTCGTCCGGCCTACTCGGTGCTCGACAAGACCCGCATCAAGCAGACCCTCGGCATCGAAATCCCGCATTGGGAGGAAAGCCTGGACGAATGCATCCGATTGTTGGAGGCTGCCCAGTGATTCAGTAAATAAAAAAAACAGAAATAGATACGATTAAAAATGGCAAATCAGGAAATAGCAAGAAGAAGAACCTTTGCGATTATTGCACACCCGGATGCCGGTAAGACTTCGTTGACGGAAAAGCTCCTGCTTTTCGGTGGACAGATTCAGGTGGCCGGTGCGGTGAAGAGTAACAAGATCAAGAAAACCGCCACGTCCGACTGGATGGATATCGAAAAGCAGCGTGGTATCTCGGTCACCACGTCGGTGATGGAGTTCGACTACCACGACTACAAAATCAATATCCTCGACACGCCGGGTCACCAGGACTTTGCGGAAGATACTTACCGCACCCTGACGGCGGTGGACAGTGTCATCATCGTGGTGGACGGTGCCAAGGGGGTGGAAACCCAGACCCGCAAGCTGATGGAGGTGTGCCGCATGCGCAACACGCCGGTCATCATCTTCGTGAACAAGTTGGACCGTGAAGCGAAAGACCCGTTCGACCTGCTCGACGAGCTGGAAGACGAACTGGCCATCCAGGTGCGTCCGCTGACCTGGCCCATCGAGAGCGGTCCCCGTTTCAAAGGGGTGTACAACCTGTACGAACACAAGCTCAACCTGTTCCAGCCTTCCAAGCAGGTCGTGACCGAGAAGGTGGAAGTGGACATCCACACCGAGGAACTGGACCGGCACATCGGTGCCCCGCTGGCCGAAAAGTTGCGCAACGAACTGGAACTGATCGACGGGGTATATCCGGAATTTGACGTGCAGGCCTACCTGCGCGGCGAACTGGCGCCCGTGTTCTTCGGTTCGGCCCTGAACAATTTCGGGGTGCAGGAACTGCTCGATACGTTTGTCGAAATCGCCCCCAGTCCGCGTCCCACCAAGACCGAGGAACGCGAGGTGCAGCCCGATGAAGACAAGTTCACCGGTTTCGTGTTCAAGATTACCGCCAACATCGACCCCAACCACCGTTCGTGTATCGCCTTCTGCAAGGTCTGCTCGGGCAAGTTCTCGCGCAACACGCCTTACTACCACGTGCGTCACGGCAAGTCGATGCGTTTCTCGTCGCCCACCCAGTTCATGGCGCAGCGCAAGACGACGGTCGATGAGGCTTGGGCCGGCGATATCATCGGTCTGCCCGACAACGGTACCTTCAAGATTGGCGATACGCTGACCGAAGGCGAAAAGCTCCACTTCCGCGGTATCCCCAGCTTCTCGCCCGAAATGTTCAAGTACATCGAGAACGCCGACCCCATGAAGCAGAAGCAGTTGGCCAAGGGTATCGACCAGCTGATGGACGAAGGGGTGGCCCAGCTGTTCGTCAACCAGTTCAACGGCCGCAAGATCATCGGTACGGTGGGTCAGCTGCAGTTCGAAGTCATCCAGTACCGTCTGGAAAACGAATACAATGCGAAGTGCCGTTGGGAGCCCATCAGCCTGTACAAGGCCTGCTGGGTGGAAAGCGACGATCCCGAGGAACTGGAAGCTTTCAAGAAACGCAAGTACCAGTATATGGCGAAGGACCGCGAAGGCCGCGATGTCTTCCTGGCCGACAGCAATTACGTGCTGCAGATGGCGCAGATGGACTTCAAGCACATCCGTTTCCACTTCACCAGCGAATTTTAAGCAAGGGCCTTTGCGCCGGCAGTCTAGCCAAGGCTGCCGATGCAAGTCTTTGGGACAATATCAAATGGAAAGCCCGTTGCAGTCAGGTGCATGCCTGCTGCAACGGGCTTTCCGTCTGTCTGTACCGTACTTCGGAGGAAGTACGTTTCCTTCCCGATAGAAATGTTTGTTCCGGAGGAAGTGCGTAGGCTTGTTTCGAAGTACGTTTACTTGATGCCTCGGGCCTTGTAGATGCGTTCCTTGGCATTGTTGATCTGCTGGAACTTCTCTTCGGCAGCCTTGCGTACGTCGTCGCCCAGGGTAGCCACGCGGTCGGGGTGATGCTTCAAGGCCAGCCGTCGGTAGGCAGCCCGGATTTCCTCGTTCGTCGCGGTAGGTTCCACTTCGAGCACCTGGTAGGCTTCCTCCAGCGAGTCGCCGCGCAGGTGGAGCATCGATTCCGCCTCGCGGGCCGACAGTCCCATGCTCAGGGCCACTTCCTTCAAGGCCTCCACTTCTTCGCCACACACGTTGCCGTCGCTCTTGGCGATTTCGGCCAGGAAACTCAGCAGCTGCAGGCGTTCCTCGTACGAAAGGTTGGCTGCAATCTGTGCGCCGCAGTCGCGGATGGTGTTGCGGAAAGCATACGGATTTTCGCGGTCCATCTGCTTGCGCTGTTCGAACAGGTTGAGCAGGATGTGCTCGCCCTGGCTCACGGCGCCCTCGCCGAAATTATGGCGCAGGAAATGGCGCACGTACTCCATTTCACTGTGCATCACCTTGCCGTCGGCGCGGATGATGTACGAAGCCATCACCAGCAGCGAGAAGAGAAAACTGTTGCGGTGGCCTTCGTTGTAGCCGCCTGTAGCTTCACCGGCCGTTCTGCCGGCTGCTTCGGCTTGACCCTGTTCATACGTGTTGCCGAACAGTCCGTTACCGTCCAGCAAGGATCCCAAGGCATATCCTGCCAAGGCTCCCAGCGGTCCCCCGGCCATAAATCCCAGGATGCCGCCAATCCATTTACTTGCTCCCATATACTTGTTTCTTTTTTGGAACAAAGATAGGCATATTTCGCTACTTTCCGATAGCGGAAAAGAAAATATGTAGATGATTCTTCCGAAAGCTCCGCCTGATTCACGGTTTCATCCCGCATCTCACCCGGCGGCAGGACCCGCCGGAAGTTCGGGTCATTTCGGTTCCAACAGGAAGACGAACGCATCTTTTTTCGCTGTTTCCGGATCTTTGGAAACAGTGCCTGTCCAGAGGGCCCCTTCCGGGGAATAGAACCCCTTGAAGTCAGTGACGTAGATGGTTACTGGGCCCAGCACTTCCTTCACGTATGCCACGTTGTCCGCTGGGCAAATGAGGAGCGTGTTCTTGGGGTTGTACACAGCCTCCTTACCCGAGAACAGTCTTTTCAGCGTCTTGTATGCTTTGTATCCTCCGTTTTCCGGTACGGATACAAAATGCTTGAAATGCTTTTTCCACACCGCCTTCAGGTCTGGCAGTTGGGCATGCATGACGTTCCCGTTCATTTCGTATCGTTTGACCGTATGTGCAGATTCTTGAGCTTGAATGTGCTGGGCAAAGCTCTCGGGCAAGGCACACGCCACCAGCCACAGTATGATTAGAATGGATCGTTTCATGGCATTTCTCCTTCTTTATAGATTTCTTTATATAAGAAATCACCTGTTGGTTTACTTGGCCGGAAGCCGTACAGTCTAGGGTTGCGCAGGTTCCTAGCGCGATGAGTGAGATGAATAGTTTTCCTAGCATATTCAAATAGGTTGATTCATTGATGGATGGGTTGGCTTATTCATTTCTAAATCATTCATTGATTGGTTCATTGATTGATTGATGAATGAATGCTTTGTTGGTTTGGCCCCCTACACTAGGAGGAAGAATGGAAAGAACCATAAAGACGGAAGGTTGAAGGCGTTTTCATGTTGTTTATAGGTTAAAATTAATTATAGAATAAGTGATCGGTTTGTTTTTGCGTGATAAAAATACTGTTTTTTTTTTTTCTTTCTTCCCAACAGAAAAGCCTGTTTCTTTTGTTAATATCACTTTTAAAGTTCCTAAACTGCAGGTCGGGCGGGAGAACCTTTCGGAGTAGACTCGGGTGGGCTGGGAAGGGAAAGAATTTCCGTCGTTTTTTCTTTTCCCTTTCGCAAGAAGTGCGTACATTTGTTCAAGAAAACAAACCTAATTAGTATCTAACACCAACGAATCATGTTGACTCAAATCATTAATGGTAAAATCTTCACTCCCGACGGATGGTTGGAGGAAGGTTCTGTCCTCATCCGGGATAATAAGATATTGGAAGTGACCAATTGTGACTTGGCCCTTATCGGAGCCGAGCTCATCGATGCCCGTGGCATGTACATCGTACCGGGCTATGTATGTATGCATGCGCATGGGGGCGGTGGTCACGACTTTACGGAATGTACGGAAGAAGCGTTCCAGGCCGCTGTCCGTGCCCATCAGTTGCATGGAGCTACCAGCATTTTCCCTACCTTGTCGTCCTCGTCGTTCGAAGACATCCGCAAGGCGGTTGCCCTCTGTGAAAAGGCCATGAGCGAACCCGACAGTCCGGTGTTGGGGCTTCACTTGGAAGGTCCGTATCTGAACCCCAAACGTGCCGGTGCCCAATTCGGCGAATGGTTGAAGGAACCCAACCCCGAAGAATACCAGTCGCTGCTGTCCGAAACCGACTGCATCAAGCGTTGGGATGCTTCGCCCGAACTGCCGGGTGCCCTCGATTTTGCCCGTTACCTGAAATCAAAAGGCATTGTGGCTGCCGTTTCGCATACCGAGGCCGAATACGAAGGTATCAAGGCCGCTTTCGAAGCAGGCTTTACGCATACCGCTCACTTCTACAATGCCATGCCGGGCTTCCACAAGTGCCGTGAATACAAGTACGAGGGTACGGTAGAGAGTGTTTACCTGACCGATGGCATGAGCATCGAACTGATTGCCGACGGGGTGCATCTGCCTGCCACCATCTTGCGTCTGGCTTCGAAGCTGAAAGGGGTGGACCAGACTTGTCTGGTGACCGACGCCTTGGCTTATGCAGCGGCTGATACCCAACAGTTGAAGAGCGACAAGGTCGTGATAGAAGACGGCGTTTGCAAGACGGCCGACCGCCAGTCGCTGGTGGGCAGTATCGCTACGATGGACGTGCTGGTGCGCACCATGGTGAAGGCCGGCATCGCATTGGGCGACGCCATCCGCATGGCTTCGGAAACACCGGCCCGCATCATGGGGGTAGCCGACCGCAAGGGTACGCTGGAAAAGGACAAGGATGCCGACATCCTGATTCTGGACCGCTCGCTGAATATCCGTGCCGCTTGGGCGATGGGTAAGCTGGTCGAAGGTACCTACAGCCTGCATTGATGCTACTCGTCTATCCGATGGGTCCGATTCGTCTATACGATTCATCCGATTCGTCTGTACGAATGGCTTGACTCGTCTATACGATTGGTTCGATTCGTCTGCACGATTGGTTCGATTCGTCCATACGATTTATCCGATTCCACTATACAAAAATCTCGGTTCTGCCCCCGGAGACCTTTCCTCCTCGTGCAGGACCGAGATTTTTTGTCAGGGAAACGTCCTGCTCTGGTCGAAAAAGATGTACCCTGGGCACGCTCTGTCATCGGGTAGACGAAGCCGGTGTGTTGTTGGATGAAGCCATGGAGAAGGATTTCGGGGTACCTGACAGTAATGCGAAAGGCAAAAAGTGCAAAGTGCACTCTTCCGAACATCTCACACACACACACGCGTACATTATTATATGGACTAGACAACCGTGAATGCCGAAGGAACACCGAAAAGACCTTCAAAACCTAATTTTTGCAACACTTTTGTATAGCATTAATTTAAAGCACTGATCCGTAGTATATTACCAAGTGCTTTGTTGTGTTGGAAGATTCACTTAACTTCGTGTTGCCATG
>AMCI01003974.1_pt1 | contig 28898 bp, 28 predicted proteins | sample 419838 | NCBI WGS metagenome assembly AMCI01 (sample SAMN01090643, study PRJNA158313) | gut metagenome
AGGCATGTATTCTAACCAACTGAACTAACGCACCAATAACGGTATAAAATGTTGCGGTGCGTACGGGACTCGAACCCGTGACCCCATGCGTGACAGGCATGTATTCTAACCAACTGAACTAACGCACCAGTATTTCAAATTATATTTTCAGCATCTCTCTCGATTGCGGGTGCAAAGGTAGTGTTTTTTTATAAATCTGCAAGCGTTTGACCAAACCTTTTTCTATTTTTTTTGATGTAGGATGTTTAGTGTCTCATTATGAGTTATTTCGCGAAAAAAAAGTAAAAAGAACTTTTTCTTTATAGAAGCTGTCTTTCTGCAATTATGCGTATAGGGTTGATTGCGGATTGTATCCGTGTCTTGTTTCTATCTGTAAGATATGGGAGTTTTTCATTCAACTTTCAGTAGGTTTTATTCTTGTTTTTGCAATAATTTGTTATTTTTGCGAATTAATCGGGGCCTGTATGAAGAAAAGGTCTGTTTTCTACAATCAGAAATGAATAGATGTGAATGAGTGAATGAAAGTAGCAATAGTAAAATACAATGCTGGAAACATACGGTCGGTGGATTGTGCTTTGAGACGTTTGGGCGTGGAAGCACAGGTTACAGCAGACAAGGAATGGTTGCAGTCGGCCGATAAAGTGATTTTCCCCGGTGTAGGAGAGGCGGAAACAACGATGAAGCATCTCAGGGCTACCGGACTGGACGTGCTGATTAAGAATTTACGACAGCCGGTGCTGGGGATTTGTTTGGGGATGCAATTGATGTGTCGGTATTCAGAAGAGGGGAATGTGGATTGTCTTCGCATTTTTGATACAGATGTAAAACGTTTTGTTCCGCAACAACATGAAGAAAAAGTGCCGCACATGGGATGGAATACCATTGGAAAGTTGAACAGTCCGTTGTTTCATGGCGTCCGCGACGGCGAGTTTGTGTACTTTGTGCACAGTTTTTATGTGCCCGAAGGTGAGTTTACAGCGGCTACGACGGATTATATTTTGCCTTTCAGTGCAGCTTTGCATAAGGATAATTATTATGCTACGCAGTTTCACCCGGAGAAAAGTGGAGAAACGGGTGAGAGAATTTTGAGGAATTTTTTGGAGTTGTAGCGTTGTCATATTAAAAAATAGATGCGGATGATTGAACTTATTCCAGCTATAGATATTATCGACGGAAAATGTGTCCGTCTTTCTCAAGGAGATTTTGATAGTAAGAAGGTGTATAATGAATATCCGTTAGAGGTAGCCAGGGAATTGGAAGCAAACGGTATCAGAAGACTTCATGTGGTGGATCTTGACGGGGTTGCATTGCATCATATGGTGAACTACAAGGTGCTAGAGCAGATTGCCACATTTACTTCGCTGGTGGTAGATTTTGGTGGCGGGATTCAGAGTGATGAGGATTTGCATATAGCTTTTGAAAGCGGGGCTCAGATGGTTACTGGAGGAAGTGTTGCAGTGAAGGATCCTTCTCTCTTTTGCCGTTGGTTGGAGAAGTATGGCAATAATCGGATTATATTGGGAGCTGATGTAAAAGATCGTAGGATTGCTGTCAATGGTTGGAAAGATGAAAGTGCTTGTATGTTGTTTCCGTTTTTGGAAGAGTATATAGAGAAAGGGGTGCAGAAGGTTATTTGTACAGATATCGTTTGTGATGGAATGTTGCAAGGGCCTTCGGTGGCGCTTTATCGGGAAATACTGGAGCGGTTTGAAGGTCTGTCTCTGATAGCCAGCGGCGGAGTGGGTTCTGTGGATGATATTATATCCTTGGATGAAGCCGGTGTGCCTGCCGTGATTTTTGGTAAGGCTCTGTATGAAGGCCGCATTGCTTTGGGTGACCTGAAGCGGTTTTTGTTGTAGAAATTGTTGGCTGTATGCGGTAGGGTGCAGCCGAGCTGTATAAATCTTCAATAGATATAGATGTGTTAGCGAAAAGAATTATACCTTGTTTGGATATCAAGGATGGCCAGACGGTGAAAGGTACGAATTTTGTAAACCTGCGTCAGGCTGGTGATCCGGTGGAACTGGGTCGGATTTACTGTGAGCAGGGGGCAGATGAACTTGTCTTTTTGGATATCACGGCCAGTTATGAGGGAAGAAAGACGTTTACCGATTTGGTGAAGCGCATAGCTGAGAATATCAACATTCCTTTTACAGTGGGAGGTGGCATTCATGAATTGGCTGACGTTGATCGATTGCTTGAGGCTGGTGCGGATAAGGTGTCGGTTAATTCGGCTGCTATTCGCCGGCCGCAGCTGATTAATGAAATAGCCAAACATTTCGGTTCGCAAGTTTGTGTGCTGGCTGTTGATGCCATGCAGATGGAAGTTGGTTGGAAGTGTTTTCTTGATGGAGGGAGGGCTGAAACTGATAAGGAATTGTTTGCTTGGACCCACGAGGCGCAGGAAAGAGGTGCAGGAGAAATACTTTTCACCAGTATGAATCACGATGGTGTCAAGGCAGGATATGCTAATGATACATTGGCTGTCTTGGCCGACCGCCTCTCTGTGCCGGTGATTGCTTCTGGCGGTGCAGGGTGTAAAGCACATTTCAGAGATGTCTTTTTGCATGGAAAAGTGGATGCAGCATTGGCTGCCAGTGTTTTTCATTTCGGAGAAATAAAAATTCCCGATTTAAAATCGTATCTTTGCGGCGAAGGAATTATTGTCCGGTGATGACTGTTAAGACATTGTGTAATTTAGTATGTAATAGGATGTAAACAATGAATTTGGACTTTGATAAAATGAATGGACTCGTTCCGGCTATCATACAGGATGCGGAAACGCTGAAGGTGTTGATGTTGGGATTTATGAATAAAGAGGCTTATGAGAAGACTGTGGAAACCGGAAAGGTTACGTTCTTCAGCCGTACTAAAAATCGCCTTTGGACCAAAGGTGAGGAGAGCGGTCATTTTCTTCATGTGGTTTCCATTAAAACGGATTGTGACAACGATACATTGCTGATTAAAGTCAATCCGACAGGACCGGTGTGCCATACCGGTAAGGATACTTGCTGGGGAGAGAAGAATGAAGAACCGGTGATGTTCTTGAAACGTCTGCAGGATTTCATTGACAAGCGTCATAAGGAGATGCCTGAAGGCTCTTACACGACCAGCCTCTTTCAGTCTGGTGTGAATAAAATGGCTCAGAAAGTGGGAGAAGAGGCTGTAGAGGCTGTGATTGAAGCAACGAATGGTACGGATGACCGCTTGATTTATGAAGGCGCCGATTTGCTTTACCACCTGATTGTGCTTCTCACATCAAAAGGATATCGTATTGAGGATCTGGCTCGTGAACTGAAAGAAAGACATAGCAGTACATGGAAGAAGCATTGATTCAATATAAAAAGGTGGAAATCCATCAGCAGGAACTTTGTGTGTTGGATAAAGTTGACTTCCAACTGCACAAGGGAGAGTTTGTTTATCTGATTGGAAAGGTGGGATCGGGTAAAACGAGTCTGCTTAAAACTTTTTATAGTGAATTGGATGTGGCAAATGGGGAGGCTAAGGTGCTGGGTTATAATATGCGTTCTATCAAACGGAAGCATATTCCTCAACTGAGGCGGAAGCTTGGCATTGTGTTTCAGGATTTTCAATTGTTGACTGACCGCACGGTGTATAGCAATCTCGAGTTTGTGTTGCGGGCTACCGGCTGGAAAAATAAAACGGAGGTGAAGGAGCGGATTGAAGAGGTGCTTACCCTGGTGGGAATGGCCAACAAGGGGTATAAAATGCCGAATGAACTTTCGGGCGGCGAGCAGCAACGCATTGTTATTGCCCGGGCTGTTTTGAATGCTCCTTCTATCGTTTTGGCGGATGAACCTACGGGTAATCTGGATGTGGAGACAGGTCAAGCGATTGTTGAACTGTTGCATGCTATTTGTGACAAGGGATCGGCCGTGGTGATGACTACGCATAATTTGCAGCTATTGAAGGATTATCCGGGTAGAGTGTACTGCTGTAAGGACCATCACATTGTGGATGTAACTGAGGACTATCTTCCTCAGCAGGAAAAAATTGAAATAGATTTAAATATAGATAACTAAAACAGTAACGAAAATGAAAGTTTTAAAGTTTGGAGGAACTTCTGTTGGTTCGGCTAAACGTATGAAGGAAGTGGCCAAATTGATTACCGATGGTGAACAGAAGATTGTAGTGCTTTCGGCTATGTCGGGTACAACAAATACATTGGTGGAAATTTCGGACTATCTGTACAAGAAGAATCCGGAAGGTGCCAACGAAATTATCAATAAGCTGGAAGCAAAATACAAACAGCATGTTGATGAACTTTTTGCTACACAGGAATATAAACAGAAGGGATGGGAAGTGGTCAAATCTCATTTTGATTATATCCGGTCTTATACGAAAGATCTTTTTACGTTGTTTGAAGAAAAAGTGGTTTTGGCGCAAGGTGAACTGATTTCTACGGCAATGGTGAACTTTTATCTGCAAGAATGCGGTGTGAAGTCTGTTCTGCTTCCTGCTTTAGAATTCATGCGTACTGATAAGAATGCTGAACCGGATCCAGTATATATTAAAGAGAAGTTGCTGGCTCAGCTTGATTTGTTTCCCCAAGCAGATATTTATATTACGCAAGGTTTTATTTGTCGTAATGCTTATGGTGAAATCGATAACTTGCAACGGGGCGGCAGTGATTATACGGCGTCTTTGGTTGGTGCTGCTGTGAATGCTTCGGAAATTCAGATATGGACGGATATTGACGGTATGCACAATAATGATCCGCGTATTGTGGACAAAACGAGTCCGGTGCGTCAGTTGCATTTTGAAGAAGCTGCCGAGTTGGCTTATTTCGGTGCTAAAATTTTGCATCCCACTTGTATTCAACCAGCCAAATATGCCAATATTCCTGTGCGTCTGCTGAATACAATGGATCCGAAAGCGCCGGGTACGCTGATTTCAAACGATACGGAAAAAGGCAAAATCAAAGCTGTAGCTGCTAAAGATAATATTACGGCTATTAAGATTAAGTCAAGCCGTATGTTGCTGGCACATGGTTTTTTGCGCAAGGTTTTCGAAATTTTCGAAAGTTATCAGACTTCCATTGATATGATCTGTACTTCTGAAGTGGGTGTTTCTGTAACTGTGGATAACTTGAAGCATATCAATGAAATTTTGGATGACTTGAAGAAATATGGTACGGTGACTGTTGATAATGATATGTGTATCATCTGTGTAGTAGGTGATCTGGATTGGGAGAACGTGGGATTTGAAGCGAAGGCTTTGGATGCAATGCGCGACATTCCGGTGCGTATGATTTCATTTGGTGGAAGTAACTATAATATTTCTTTCCTGATTCATGAATGTGACAAGCAGAAAGCTCTTCAGTCGTTGAGTGATATGCTTTTCAATAATAAGTAATATAAATATGGATTTAGAGCGCTTTTACCCGAGTTGATAAAAGCGCTCTTTTTAACTGACTAAATAAAATTTCTATTTATGAAAGGAATTTTTCCAGTTGATAGTTTCCGCTCGCTGCAGACTCCTTTTTATTATTATGATGTTCAAGTGTTGCGTGATACGTTGTCTGTGATTCAGAAGGAGGTGGCTAAGTATCCCAACTATGTGGTTCACTATGCGGTGAAGGCGAATGCTAATCCGAAGGTGCTGGCTGTGGTTCGTGAAGGTGGCTTGGGAGCCGACTGTGTGAGCGGAGGAGAAATTCGTGCGGCTGTGTGTGCGGGATTTCCAACTGAAAAGATAGTGTTTGCTGGTGTAGGAAAAGCGGATTGGGAAATCAATCTGGCATTGGAACATGGCATTTTCTGTTTTAATGTGGAGTCGGTTCCTGAATTGGAGGTGATCAATGAATTGGCAGCAGCGCAAAATAAAATAGCTCAAGTAGCTTTTCGCATCAATCCAGATGTGGGGGCACATACACATGCTAACATCACTACCGGACTTGCCGAAAATAAATTCGGAATCAGTATGGAGCATATGGATCGTGTCATTGATATTGCGCAGGAAATGACGCATGTGCAATTTATCGGGCTGCATTTTCATATCGGTTCTCAGATTCTGGATATGGGCGATTTTATTGCTTTGTGCAATCGTGTAAATGAGTTGCAGGATAAGCTTGAGGCTCGTCGCATATTGGTGGAGCATATCAATGTAGGAGGTGGATTGGGTATTGATTATGCTCATCCCAATCGTCAGGCGGTTCCTAATTTTAAAGAGTATTTTGCTACGTATGCCGGACAGCTGAAACTGCGTCCTTATCAGAAACTTCATTTTGAATTGGGTCGTGCTATCGTGGGGCAATGTGGCACACTGGTGTCTAAGGTGCTGTATGTGAAGCAAGGTGCTAAAAAGAAATTTGCGATTTTAGATGCAGGAATGACTGACCTTGTCCGTCCGGCATTGTATCAGGCATATCATAAAATGGAAAATATCACTTCCGATGCTCCTATGGAAACGTATGATGTGGTTGGTCCTATCTGTGAGTCGTCTGATGTGTTTGGTAAAGCCATCGATTTAAACGGAGTAAAACGGGGGGATTTGGTTGCTATCCGATCGGCAGGTGCTTACGGTGAAGTAATGGCATCAGGATATAATTGCCGTGAATTACCGAAGGCTTATATGTCCGACGAACTGGTTCGATAATGGATTGTCTGCCACCGGACGGGAAACATTTTTGTTCCCCATGGTTGGGAAGTCCCCTGGAAGTGTTTGAACAGGTTTATAAGCATGAATGTCATGCTTCTCAGCAGGTAGACAAGTTGGTAGATATGGCTGTTGATGAAAATGATAAGGCTACGCAGGATTTTCTGTGGGGTTTTGTGCGTGAGCAGGTGGAAGAAGAAACTTCAGTACTGGGTATCGTAGAAAAACTGAAGAAAGCGGGTGAAGCCGGGGTCTTGTTTATGGATTTCCAATTAGGCCAACGTGCATAAGAATTTGACTTTGTGAATCAATTCAATAAAAAAGGCTGTCCGTTGTGACAGCCTTTTTTATTGAAAATAGGATTGTTTATTTCAGTACGCCTAAGTCTTTGCCTACCTTGATGAATGCAGCAATACATTTGTCGAGGTGCTCTCTTTCGTGACCTGCTGAAATCTGCACGCGGATACGGGCCTGTCCTTTCGGTACTACTGGATAATAGAATCCTGTAACATAGATACCTTCTTCTTGCATGCGGGCAGCATATATTTGAGATAGTTTGGCATCGTATAGCATAACGGCACAGATGGCACTTTGAGTGGGTTTGATATCAAATCCGGCAGCAGTCATCTTGTCGCGGAAGTAAGTAACGTTTTCCATCAGTTTGTCGTGGATGGCATTGCTTTCTTTCAGCATTTTGAATACTTCCAAGCTTGCACCGATAATGCCCGGAGCCAATGAGTTGGAGAACAGATAAGGACGGCTGCGCTGACGGAGCAGGTCGATAATTTCCTTACGTCCTGTGGTGAATCCGCCTAAAGCACCGCCGAATGCTTTACCCAGAGTGCCTGTGTAAATATCTACACGGCCGTGAGTGTTGTATAATTCACTGACGCCATGTCCTGTAGCACCTACAACGCCTGCTGAGTGAGATTCATCTACCATGACGAGTGCATCGTATTTTTCGGCCAGATCACAGATTTGATCCATAGGAGCTACATTACCATCCATAGAGAACACACCATCTGTTACGATGATGCGGAAACGTTGTGCTTGTGCTTCCTGAAGGCATCTTTCCAAGTCTTGCATATCTGCATTGGCATAGCGGTAGCGTTTAGCCTTGCAAAGGCGCACGCCATCGATGATGGAAGCATGGTTCAGTGAATCGGAAATGATGGCATCCTCATCAGTGAAAAGGGGTTCGAACACACCGCCGTTTGCATCAAAACATGCTGCATACAAAATGGTGTCTTCAGTTTGGAAATAGTCAGAAATGGCTGCTTCCAGTTCTTTGTGAATATCTTGAGTACCACAAATAAAGCGCACGGATGACATGCCATATCCACGACGGTCCATCATTTCCTGAGCGGCCTTGATGAGGCGAGGATGATTGGAAAGTCCCAAATAGTTGTTGGCGCAGAAATTGAGTACTTCTTTGCCTTTTACTGTAATGGCTGCTTGTTGTGCACTTTCAATGAGTCGTTCTTCTTTATAAAGCCCGGCTTCCTTAATTTCTGCCAATGTCTGGCAGAGGAATTCTTGCATTTTACCGTACATAGTGTTTGAGAATTAAGTTCAAATACAAAGAACACACTTTTTTTTGGAATAACCATGTTTTTTTTGATTAAAATCTGAAAAAAAAGTGCTTACTTTGTGCACTATTTAGCTTATTAACTCAAGTACGAAGAAAATGAAACGCATTTTAATTATTGGAGCCACTGGACAGATTGGTTCCGAACTTACAATGGAGTTGCGTAAACGCTATGGAAACGCAAATGTAGTAGCTGGTTATATCCCGGGTGCTGAACCTAAAGGTGAATTGAAAGAATCTGGGCCATCGGCTATTGCAGACGTCACTGATGCCCAACAAATTGCAGCTGTGGTAGAAGAACATAAGATTGATACAATCTACAATTTAGCTGCTTTGTTGTCGGTAGTCGCTGAGTCTAAACCCAAATTGGCTTGGAAAATTGGTATTGATGGCTTGTGGAATGTGCTGGAAGTGGCACGTGAAAAAAAATGTGCTGTCTTTACGCCGAGTTCTATTGGCTCTTTCGGTGCCAACACTCCTCATGTGCAAACTCCGCAAGATACGATTCAACGTCCTCGTACCATGTATGGAGTTACCAAGGTGACTACTGAATTGCTGAGCGATTACTACTTTAATAAATACGGAGTGGATACCCGTGCGGTACGTTTCCCCGGTATTATTTCGAATGTGACTCCTCCGGGTGGCGGAACAACCGACTATGCTGTCGATATCTATTATTCGGCTGTGAAGGGCGAGAAGTTTGTTTGTCCAATTAAGCAAGGTACATTGATGGATATGATGTATATGCCCGATGCGTTGAATGCTGCCATCATGTTGATGGAAGCAGATCCGACTAAACTGATTCATCGTAATGCTTTCAATATCGCTTCTATGAGTTTTGATCCTGAAGAAATCTATCAATCTATCAAAATGCATGTACCCGACTTTGAAATGGTATATGATGTAGATCCTTTGAAACAGCGTATCGCTGACAGTTGGCCAGATTGTTTGGATGATACTTGTGCCCGTGAAGAATGGGGCTGGAAACCGGCTTATGATTTGGAAAGCATGACTGTGGATATGCTGGAAAAATTAAGAGAGAAATTGAAATAATGAGAAAACTTATTGCAGGGGTCATTGCATTGGGATTACTGTTGTCGTGTAGCAATAGTAATACAAAGGGTGGCCCCTTTGCAGTGACCAACAACGGGGTGGATTCAGCATCGGTTGCCGTTGATTCTATCTTGGCGGAAGACTTACCGGAGGAGCCTAAACCGACACAGGCTGATGAGTTCTTTGATGATTTTATTTATAATTTTGCTTCGGATGATGCCTTGCAGCGTCGGCGCATTAAATTTCCTTTGCCTTACTACAAAGAGGAACGAAAACTGAACATTGAAGAAAAACATTGGAAACATGATTCGCTGTTTACTAATGACCGGATTTATACTCTTTTGTTTGATAAGGAAAAGGATATGGATTTGGTGGGGGATACTTCACTGACTTCGGTGCAGGTGGAGTGGATTTATGTCAAGACTCAGATGCTGAAGCGTTATTACTTCGAACGCATCAAGGGGACATGGATATTGGAAGCTATCAATTATCGTCCTTTGGCAAAAGATGGAAACGAGGATTTTGTGGAGTTTTTCTCGCGTTTTGCCAGCGACAGTCTTTTTCAGAGCAGCCGCATTGCTCAACCTCTGATTTTTGTAACCAGTGACCCAGATGATGATTTCTCTATTCTGGAAACAAGTTTGGATTTGAATCAGTGGTTTGCTTTTAAACCTGAATTGCCTACTGTTCGTTTGTCGAACATTCGATACGGACAGCAGATTGACGCGAATTCTTCCACCAAGATTTTGGTATTGAAAGGGCTTGGCAATGGTTTTTCCAACATCCTTTATTTTCGTCGGAGGGCGGGAAAATGGAAATTATACAAATTTGAGGATACCAGTATTTAGTTTAAACAACAATCATGATACATTCACTTTTGGCTTATAATACATTCGGTATTGATGTCAGTGCCGCTCAGTTCTTGGAATATTCATCAGTAGACGAACTGAAGTTGCTGTTGAAGCAGGGGGCGGTTACTCGTCCGTTTCTTCATATAGGTGGTGGCAGTAACCTGTTGTTTACAAAAGATTATGACGGGGTGATTCTTCATTCGTGTATCAAGGGGATTCAAATACAGAAGGAAGATGAACGCTCGGTAGTTGTGAGGGTAGGTGCCGGTGAAGTGTGGGATGATTTCGTGGCTTATTGCGTAAAGCAGGGATGGTATGGAGCTGAAAACCTTTCTTTGATTCCGGGTGAAGTAGGGGCGAGTGCGGTGCAGAATATCGGAGCTTATGGCGTGGAAGCAAAGGACTTGATTACGTCTGTGGAAACAGTAGATACAGAGGGGCATGTGCGGATCTATCAGGTGGATGAATGCGAATATGCCTATCGGTACAGTTTGTTTAAGCGTCCGGAGTCTAAGTCGATATTTGTGACTCATGTTTGTTTCCGTTTAAGCAAGGTGGAACATTACTTATTGGATTACGGTACGATACGACTGGAATTGGCGCGTTATCAGAAGATTACATTACCTATTGTCCGGAATGTAATCATAGCCATCCGGAAGAGCAAATTGCCTGATCCGAAGGTGATGGGGAATGCCGGAAGTTTTTTTATGAATCCGATAGTGTCTGAAGAAGCATTCTTATCTCTTCAGAAGGATTTTCCGCTGATGCCTTATTACCGGCAAACCGACGGGAGAGTAAAGATTCCTGCCGGCTGGCTAATCGAACAGTGCGGATGGAAGGGTAAGTCGCTGGGACCGGCAGCTGTGCATGAAAAGCAGGCTTTGGTCTTGGTGAATACAGGAGGAGCCAAGGGAAGTGATATTATAGCCTTGTCGGATGCGATCCGCGCCTCTGTCCGTGAAAAATTTAGCATTGATATTCATCCGGAAGTCAACTTTGTTTAAAGGATAATTGTTTAAGCACTTAAAATGTCGGTGATGAAGATTACGATAATAGGAAGCGGTACATCTACGGGGGTGCCTCAGATAGGCTGTACATGTGGAGTTTGTTCTTCCACCAATCCGAAGGACAAGCGCTTGAGGGCATCTGCTTTGATTGAGACAGAAGATGCCCGTATCTTGATAGATTGCGGTCCTGATTTTAGAGAGCAGGTCATGCATTTGCCTTTTAAGGCAATTGACGGCGTACTGATTACGCATGAGCATTATGATCATGTGGGAGGATTGGATGATTTGCGTCCTTTCTGTTACTTTGGCTCTGTGGCTGTTTTTGCAGAGGGGGGAGTCGCTCAGGCATTGCGTTTGCGTATGCCTTATTGCTTTGCAGAACATCGCTATCCCGGGGTGCCAGATATTTCATTGCAGGTGGTGGAAGTGAATCGTCCTTTCCGTATTTGTCATACCGACATACTTCCTATCAGGGTAATGCATGGTAATTTGCCTATAGTGGGTTATCGTATAGGAAAAATGGCGTATATCACGGATATGCTGACGTTGCCCGATGATTCCTTGCAACAACTGGCCGGATTGGATGTGCTGGTGGTTAATGCTTTGAGAAAGACACCTCATCATACACACCAATCACTGCAGGAGGCATTGGAAGTTGCTCATGTCGTAGGAGCCAAGGAAACTTATCTTATTCACATGAGTCATGATATGGGGCTGCACGATGAAGTGAACCGTTTGCTTCCAACTCATGTTCAGTTGGCATATGATGGAATGGAAATCTGTCTTTAGTTGAAACATAGCTGAAAACCATGTGGGAGGAACCGGGCTTACTTGGGCTTAAAACGGATACTATCTACTTTTAGAATTTACTTTTTTAGCAAAAGTTTTGTTTTATTTGTAGATTTTGTTATTTTTGCATTAAACCTGTAAAAGAGTAATTATGATGAAACTTCGTACGGTAATGAAAATAGCGGTTTTCTCTTCTGTGATACTTATGTGTGCAGGTTTGGTTCTTTATTTCTTTTTCCGGCTGTCGGCAACCAAAGAGCGAAAGGAAATTAATCTTTTCGAGCTTGTTCCTTCTACGGCTTCCGCTGTGTTTGTAACCGATGATATGGTCCAGTTTGTGGCAGAAATTGAAGAATTGAATTGTAGCAAGGACCATCATTATCTGCATGTTTCCAAACTTTTTTCTTGTCTCAAGCAGGCGTTTTCTCGTTTTTCGGAAGATAGTCCCCATGGTTTAAGCAGGCAGATGAAGCGTTTGTTAATCAGTTTTCATGAGCCTGATCATGCTTTGAATCAAGTATTTTATTTTCCGTTGGGTTCTGGCGACAGGCAATTGATAGACAAGTTTAAAGATAAATACCTTTCTTCGTCTTATGTGCCGAAAGAATTTGTCTACAAAGGGGAGAAAATAATGATTTACCCCATGGAAGATGGATATTTTTTGGTTTCGTATCTCACGGCCGATTATATGGTGCTTAGTTTTCAAAAGAAATTGATTGAGGAGGTGATTGATGCTTATAAAAAAGAAGAGTCACTGGCTAATGAAAAATCATTTATGGAGGTCTGTACGTCTCCCAGACATCTCTCATTGGCTACTATCTATGCCCGTGCTAATGGTTTGATGGGATGGTCGGAATTTGATATGGATATGAAGGATGATTATATCTATTTTACCGGCTTTTGTCATGATACTGATTCTTGCAGTTTTGTCAATCAGCTTCTTCAGCAAGAGTCTGTTGATGAGTTTCCGAGCCATCTCTTGCCGGCTACGACTTTTTATTTCAGTCAGCAGCGGTTGGATGACTGGAATGCTTTTTTGCTGTGCGGCGGAAAGGGGCATTATGCTTCGGCCGATTGTGGAGCAGAAGTATGGCAGTTTGACCGGGAGTTATCTCGCTATCTGATGGAGCATACAAAGGGGGATTTGTTGTTTGGATTGTTTCATTCGTCGGATACGGCTGCTTGTCATCCTGAAGCTGTGTTGGCTTTGTCGGTTCATCAGATGAGGGAAGCGGAAAAATCAATTTGGCCTCTTGTGAATTTAGGTGTAGCAGGTCATGGGGAACGTCCATCACGGGTCTCTTTTTGTCGCACGGGCCGCCGCACTTATCCGGTGTATTGTTTACCTCAGACGACGCTGTTTTCCCGGCTGACAGGACTGGATGTTCCGTCTTCATGTTTGCATGCAGTATTCTACAAAGAGTGCTTGCTTTTGTCGTCAAAGGAAGAAAGTCTCTTTGACTATATTAGGCAAGTGGAAAAAGGAGAGGTGTTCGACGGAACGGTGACTCACCAGGCTGGTCTTGCAACGCTGTCTGAAACTTATCGTTTTCTGGTGATGGCTGATTTGGAGCATCTTTTGGATGGTTCTGAAAGCGGAGTGCGTTATTTACCTGATTTTTTTCAGAAGAACGCTGATTTTTTCCGGCGTTTTATTCTTTTTGCGCAATTTACCTGCGTGGAGGGAATCATTTGTCCCCATATCGTGCTACGATATCAGACTGATTGATAGAAAGGGCAGATCTAACCTGTTGGGGAAGGAAAACGATGTGTTCCTTTATTTCGCAGTAATTTTTTTTTAAGTTTAATCTTTGTTATAGCAGGACGAATGCTAAACAAGGCACTTGCATGCACGATAAAAAATAGGCGAGAGTTGTGACATTCTACTGTGAATTCGAAGATGTTGCGTGTATAAATAAGCAGCTCTGCTACATTTTGCTGTAGTAGAGCTGCTGAGTATTCACTTAAATGTTTCTTTTACATTGGTCGTGTGGTGACAACTGAATCTTTTTTCTATGCGTTAGAATGGAAGATCATCTTTCACGTCATTGGGAGTGAAGTCGGGTGTAGCTGTCGGTGCAGGAGGAGGAATCGGAGCACCTGGAGCCGTTGCAGCACTTGCATTGACGCGTTCTACTTTCCATGCCCGTATACTGTTGAACCAACGGTCTTGCCATTGGCGGGCATCGATGTCGAATGACACAGTCAACTCTTCGCCCATTTGGATGTTGAATTGTTCGATTTTGTCGGCACCAAAGATGTCGAAACACATTTTGCGCGGATATTGGTCATGGTTTTCAATGACATATTCTTGCGCTTTCCATTCATTTCCGCTGGTTTTTGATACTCCACCTCTAGGAGGAAGAATAGCGATGATTTTTCCTGTAAATTCCATTGTGATTAATTTAAATTCTGCGGCGAAGTTACGATTTTTTGTGAATATCGCTCATACAAACCTTGTTTTTTCTTATATTTTTATTGGGCAGCCCCAATCTTTTTTCGTATTTTTGTGCATTGTAATGTTTAAAACTTAAATACTCAAAAATATATGAAATTTATCGTTTCGAGTACTGCTCTTTCCAGTCATTTGCAGGCTATCAGTCGTGTGATTAATTCAAAAAATACACTGCCTATTTTAGATTGTTTTCTTTTTGAGTTGCGTGACGGAACGTTGTTGGTTACTGTTTCTGATGGTGAGACAACGATGACAACAACCGTAGAGGTGAATGAAAGTGACGCGGATGGTCATTTTGCTGTTGTTGCTAAGACATTGCTTGATGCACTGAAGGAAATACCGGAACAGCCGTTGACATTTGATGTTAATTTGGATAATTATGAAATTACCGTGCAGTACCAAAACGGAAAATACAGTTTGATGGGACAGAATGCAGATGAATATCCTCAAGCGGCTACATTGGGTGATAATGCAGTGCGTGTGGAAATGGAAGCTGATGTGTTGCTGGCGGGTATCAATCGCTCGGTGTTTGCTACAGCTGATGATGAACTTCGTCCTGTGATGAACGGTATTTATTTTGATATAACAACTGAGGACATTACGATGGTGGCTTCTGATGGGCATAAATTGGTTCGTTGCAAAACGCTGGCTGCGAAGGGAAGTGAACGTGCTGCCTTTATTCTACCTAAGAAGCCGGCTGTGTTACTTAAAAACTTGTTGACGAAGGAGCAAAACAGTGTTGTTATTGAGTTTGATGACCGTAATGCGGTATTTATGCTTGAGGAATATCACATGGTTTGCCGTCTGATTGAAGGACGTTATCCGAATTATAATTCTGTAATTCCTCAGAACAATCCTCATAAACTAATTGTTGACCGTCTGCAGTTGTTGGGAGCATTGCGTCGTGTAGCTATCTTTTCGTCTCAGTCTAGCTCATTGATTAAGCTTCATATGCAGGGTAATCTGCTGGTGATTTCTGCACAGGATGTAGATTTCTCTACTTCTGCTGAGGAATCTTTGATGTGTCAGTATGAAGGTGCTCCGATGAGTATCGGCTTTAAATCTACTTTTCTTATTGATATTTTAAACAATATTGCTGCAGATGAGGTGGTGGTGGAACTGGCCGACCCGTCGCGTGCTGGTGTTGTCCTCCCCGCAGAACAGGAAGAAAATGAAAATTTATTGATGCTGTTGATGCCGATGATGTTGAACGATTAGTTTTTCTATTCTCAATTTTTTGAATAAAGATGAAATTAAACTTGAAAAATCCCATTGTCTTTTTCGACTTGGAGACAACAGGAACGAATATTAATACAGATCGAATTGTTGAAATTTGCTATTTGAAAGTGTATCCTAACGGAAACGAAGAATCGAAGACCCTGCGTATCAATCCTGAAATGCATATACCCGAAAGCTCTTCTGCCATTCATGGTATCTATGATGCTGATGTGGCCGATTGCCCCACATTTAAGGAGGTAGCTAAGAATATTGCTAACGATATTGAGGGCTGTGATCTGGCTGGTTTTAATTCTAACCGTTTTGATATTCCCGTGTTGGCGGAAGAATTCTTGCGTGCAGGAGTGGATATCGATATGACGAAGCGTAAGTTTGTAGATGTGCAGGTGATTTTCCACAAAATGGAACAGCGCACCTTGTCGGCTGCCTATAAGTTCTATTGTGACAAGAATTTGGAGGATGCACATACGGCTGAAGCAGATACCCGGGCCACTTATGAGGTGCTGAAGGCTCAACTCGACCGTTATCCGGAACTTCAGAATGATATTGCTTTCTTGTCGGATTACTCTAGCTATTCGAAAAATGTGGATTTTGCCGGACGTATGGTGTATAATGACAAAGGTGTAGAAGTGTTTAACTTTGGTAAGTACAAAGGTATGCCGGTGGGTGAGGTGCTGAAAAAAGATCCGGGTTATTATGGTTGGATGATTAATAGTGATTTTACGTTGAACACAAAAGCGGTGCTGACAAAAATCCGTTTGCGTGAAATGAGTAATTTGATTACAAAATAATGCTGAAAGGAAAAAAAATTATCCTGGGAATAACCGGTAGTATTGCTGCTTACAAGGCTTGTCTTATTATCCGTGGACTTATCAAACGGGGTGCAGAGGTGCAGGTAGTGATAACTCCGGCCGGTAAGGAATTTATAACTCCTATCACTCTATCGGCTTTGACTAGTAAGCCGGTCATCAGCGAGTTTTTTGCTCAGCGAGATGGTACTTGGAATAGTCATGTTGATTTGGGCTTGTGGGCCGATGCGATGCTGATTGCTCCTGCTACAGCGTCTACTATCGGTAAAATGGCACATGGCATTGCCGACAATATGCTGATTACTACTTATCTTTCTGCCAAGGCTCCCGTGTTTGTGGCTCCGGCTATGGACTTGGATATGTATGCGCATCCTTCTACTCAGAAGAATTTGGATATTCTCCGTTCGTATGGCAACTATATCATTGAACCGGGTACGGGTGAACTGGCTAGTCATTTGGTGGGTAAGGGACGGATGGAGGAACCGGAGGAAATCATCCGTGTGTTGGATGAGTTCTTTTCGGAAGGTGATGATTTGAATGGGAAGAAAGTAGTGATTACAGCGGGTCCTACGTTTGAGAAAATAGATCCGGTGCGTTTTATTGGTAATTATTCTTCCGGGAAGATGGGATTTGCTTTGGCGGAAGAATGTGCCTGTAGGGGGGCAGAGGTAACTTTGATTGCCGGACCTGTGCAGGTATCTGCTCGTCATTCGCGCATTCACCGGGTGGATGTGGAGTCGGCTCAGGAAATGTATGAGGCTGCGCAAACTTATTTTCCGGGGGCTGATGCAGCTATTTTGTGTGCCGCTGTGGCTGATTATCGTCCTGAATGTGTGGCTGATAAGAAAATTAAGCGGGAAAAGGAGCAGGAATTGTCTCTTCGTCTTCAAGCTACGAAAGATATTGCTGCTTGTCTGGGAGCGGTGAAAAAAACAGATCAGGTGTTGGTCGGATTTGCTCTTGAAACGAATAATGAACAGCAGAATGCTCAAGGCAAGTTGGAACGAAAAAATTTTGATTTTATCGTGCTCAATTCTTTGAATGACAAGGGAGCCGGTTTTCGTCATGATACCAATAAAATCTGTATCCTCGACCATGAAGGGCGTATGGATTTTCCTTTGAAACCGAAAACGGAAGTAGCTAAGGATATTGTGGACCGTCTGGTTGCTGTTCTTGCAGATAAATCTGAACTTTCAACTAAATAGGGATAAGGTGTTACGTTCTCTTTATATTCAAAATTATGCGTTGATAGAGAAACTGGATATTAATTTTGAAACCGGTTTTTCTGTGATAACGGGTGAAACGGGTGCGGGTAAATCAATCATATTGGGGGCTATCGGTTTGCTGCTTGGGCAGCGGGCTGATGTGAAAGCCATTCGCCGGGAGGCTTCTAAATGCATTATTGAAGCTCGCTTTGATATCGCTCCTTATGGGATGCGTCCGTTTTTTGATGCAAACGAATTGGAGTATGATGACGAGTGTATTCTCCGCAGGGAGGTGCAGGCATCTGGAAAGAGCCGGGCATTTATCAATGATACACCGGCGTCGGTGGCGCAGATGAAGGAGTTGGGCGAGCAATTGATTGACGTTCACTCGCAGCATCAGAATTTGTTGCTTAACAAGGAAGGTTTTCAGTTGAATGTGCTAGATATTTTGGCTCATAACGAGGAGGCTTTGGATAAGTATCGTATTTGCTATGCAGCTTGGAAAGCGACTGAAAAGGAATTGAATGAGTTGGTCGCTTTGGCTGAAAAGAGCCGGGCTGATGAAGATTATATCCGTTTCCAGCTAGACCAACTCGAAGAAGCTGCTTTATCGGATGGGGAGCAAGAGGTGCTGGAGAACGAATCTGAAATGTTGAGCCATGCTGAAGAAATCAAGGCGGGCTTTTATCGTATTGAGCAGACTTTTGTTTCGGATGAGGGAGGCATGCTTTCTTACTTGAAGGATTGTCTGAACACTCTGAATAATTTGCAGCGTGTTTATCAGCCGGCTAAGGAATTGGCTGAGCGGGTAGAGAGTGCCTATATTGACTTGAAGGATATTTCGCATGAAGTTTCTATGCAGAGTGATAATGTGGAATTTAATCCGGTACGGTTGGATGAGGTGAACGAACGCTTGAACTTGATTTATTCTCTACAGCAGAAGCATCGCGTGCAGACGGTGGCTGAGTTGCTTGCATTGGAGGAGGAGTATCGGAATCGCTTGAATGACATTACCTCGTACGATGACCGGATTGCTGAATTGAAGAACCGCAAGGAACAGCAGTTCCAGAAAGTGAAGCAGCAGGCTGCTGTACTGACAGAAGCTCGTTTGGTTGCCGCTAGAGAAGTGGAAAATGAGTTGGCTGCCCGTCTGGTTCCGCTGGGTATGCCTAATGTACGTTTTCAAGTAGAAATGGGGCTGAAGAAAGAGCCTGGATTGCATGGTGAAGATACTGTCAGTTTTTTGTTTTCAGCTAATAAAAATGGGGTATTGCAGCATATCGCATCGGTGGCTTCCGGTGGTGAAATCGCTCGTGTTATGCTTTCTATCAAGGCTATGATTGCTGGGGCCGTGAAATTGCCTACTATTGTTTTTGATGAAATTGATACGGGGGTTTCGGGTGAGATAGCCGACCGCATGGCCGATATGATGCAGGAGATGGGTGAGCAGAACCGACAGGTTATAAGCATTACTCATTTGCCTCAGATTGCCGCTAGAGGGCGTGTGCATTATAAAGTTTATAAAAAAGATAGTGATACAGAAACCAATAGCCATATCCGTCGGCTTACCGATGAGGAGAGGGTTGAAGAGATTGCTCACATGCTGAGTGGTGCAACATTGACTGATGCAGCTCTTGATAATGCCAAATCGCTGTTAGGGCGTAATTAATAATTTGTAAATAGTGAGATTGACTATGGTTGATAAAAGTGAAATGATATTTGGTGTTCGTGCCGTGATTGAAGCCGTTCAGGCAGGAAGGGAAATAGATAAGATTTTGGTGAAGAAAGATATTCAAAGTGATCTTTCAAAGGAACTTTTTGCAGCGTTGAAAGGAACGCTGATTCCTGTTCAGCGTGTTCCGGTCGAACGTATTAATCGCATAACTCGCAAGAACCATCAGGGGGTGTTGGCCTTTATTTCTTCTGTAACTTATCAGAAGACAGAAGATTTGGTTCCGTTTTTGTTTGAGCAAGGTAAGAATCCGTTTTTTGTCATGCTTGATGGGGTTACTGATGTACGTAATTTTGGTGCCATTGCCCGTACTTGTGAATGTGCTGCTGTAGATGCGGTGATTATTCCTGCAAAGGGCAGTGTGACTGTGAATGCGGATGCTGTGAAAACTTCTGCAGGTGCGTTGCATACGCTTCCTGTATGTAGAGAGCAGAGTTTGCGAGCCACTTTGCAATATCTTAAAGATAGCGGATTCCGTATTGTTGCTGCTACAGAGAAGGGTGATTATGATTATACAAAAGCAGATTATACGGGACCGATGTGTATCATTATGGGAGCAGAGGATAAAGGGGTGTCGTATGATAACCTAGCCCTTTGTGATGAATGGGTGAAGATTCCGATGTTGGGTACCATTGAGTCGCTGAATGTATCAGTGGCTGCCGGTATTTTGATTTATGAAGCTGTGAAACAACGAAACATAGAATAATATGAAAAAAATAGGTATTTTACTTCTTATGGGTCTTTGGGGGATTCATGGAAGTATGGCACAGACTCCTAAATGGGTAGAAAAGGCTAAACGTGCTGTCTTTTCAGTTGTCACATATGATAAGAATGATAAGATTTTAAATACAGGTAACGGCTTTTTTGTTTCAGAGGATGGATTGGCTTTGTCTGATTATTCTCTGTTCAAAGGAGCAGAAAAAGCTGTGATTATTACAGCCGACGGCAAGCAAATGCCTGTCAGTTTGATTTTGGGCGCTGATGATATGTATGACGTTGTCAAATTCCGGGTAGCAATTGTAGGCAAGAAGGTGCCTTCGCTGTTGGTAGCTGGAACAGCACCGGCAGTGGGTAGCAGTGCGTGGATGCTTCCTTATTCTACTCAGAAGAGTATTGCTTGCGTTTCGGGTAAAGTGAAAATGGTAGATGAGATAGCTGGTAACCATCATTATTATACACTGGACATGCCGATGAAAGATAAAATGGTAAGTTGTCCTGTGATGAATGAGGTGGGGGAAGTATTTGGTATAGCACAAAAATCCTTTGGTATGGATACAGCTACGACCTGTTATGCTTCGGAGGCTAGTTTTGCTTTGTCTCAGCATATCAGTGCACTATCGCTTGGAAATGCTGCTTTGAAGAATATTGGCATTCGCAAAGGGTTGCCGGATACGGAAGATCAGGCTTTGGTTTATTTGTATATGGCTTCTTCTTCATTTTCTTCTGAAGATTACGAACGGCTTTTGGGTGACTTTATAGCCAAGTTTCCTGACAATGCTGACGGATATTTGCGTCGGGCTCATTTTTATGTGGTGAAAGCAAAAGAGGATCCTTCTTTTTTCGATAAAGCGGATCAAGATATGCAAGTAGCACAGAAGGTGGCCAAGAAAAAAGATGATGTGTTTTATAATATCGCAAAATTGATTTATGCCTATCAATTGGAAAAACCGGAAAAAACGTATAAAGATTGGACGTTTGAGGTTGCTTTGAATCAGATTCGGCAGGCCATGGAGTTGAATCCGCTTCCAGTTTATGTGCAGTTGGAGGGTGATATTCTGTTTGCTATGCAGGATTATGCCGGAGCTTTGGTTGCTTATGAACAGGTGAACCGTAGTAATTTGGCTTCTCCTGCCACATTCTTTAGTGCGGCTAAAGCCAAGGAGTTTATGAAAGCAGAGACAGGTGAGATTTTGGCATTGATGGATAGTTGTGTAGCCCATTGTCCACAGCCGGTTACAGCTAGCTATGCTCCTTATTTGCTAGAGCGTGCTACCATGCGTATGAATGCAGGGAAAGCACGTCAGGCGATGTTGGATTATGACGGGTATTTTAAGGCTGTCAACGGTCACGTCAACGATTTGTTTTATTATTATCGTGAGCAGGCTGCTTTGAAAGCTCGTCAGTATCAGCGGGCTTTGGATGACATAGCCAAAGCGGTGGAACTGAATCCGAACGATTTGATGTATCAGGCCGAGCAGGCTGCGGTTAATTTACGGGTGGGACGTTATGACACAGCGAAAACATTGCTCCAATCTATCATACAAACTAATCCTAAGTATGCTGAGGCTTATCGTTTGTTGGGGCTTTGTCATATCCAGTTGAAACAGAAAGAAGAAGCTTGCAAGAATTTCAATAAAGCTAAGGAACTGGGCGATCCGAATGTGGATGCTCTGATTGAGAAATATGGCAAATAAAAGATTGAAATATCTTTTTTATTGTATATTTGAATGCTTATAGTTTACAAAATAAAAACGAAAGAAAATGAAAAAAGTAATTTGCAGTGAAAAAGCACCCGGTGCTATCGGTCCTTATAGCCAGGCTATTGAGGCTAATGGTATGGTTTTCGTTTCAGGTCAGTTGCCTATCGATGCAGCTACAGGTCAGATGCCGGAAGATATCGAAGGACAGGCACGTCAGTCTTTGGAAAATGTGAAACATATCTTGGAAGAAGCTGGATTGACAATGGCTAACATTGTTAAGACTACCGTTTTCCTTCAAGATATGTCTCTGTTTGCAGGAATGAATGGCGTATATGCCACTTATTTTGATGGAGCATTTCCCGCACGTTCGGCCGTGGCTGTGAAAGCGTTGCCGAAAGATGCATTAGTCGAAATTGAGTGTATTGCGGTTCGCTAAAAAGTCTGCGATAATGAAATTGCTGCCTCCTATGAAGATGACATCTTCGGGGAGGCAGTTTTTTTTAGCCGCTTCCACTGCTTCTGTCACTGTTGGGTAGGTGTTTCCTTTCAATCCGGCTTTTTCTGCCAATAGTGCCAGTTCGTTTTCTGGCAATGCACGCTTTACGCTTGCTTTGGTGAAATAATAGGTGGCATATGGAGGCAGCAGTTGTAGCACACCGCTGACGTCTTTGTCGTTGACCATTCCAAATACGATATGCAGTTTCTTATGCAACTGTTCATGAAGGATGTTCATATTCTCTCGGATTGATTGAAAGGCATTCACATTGTGTCCTGTATCGCAAATGATATCGGGATGGCTATGCATTTTCTGCCATCTTCCCATTAGTCCGGTGAGCCGACATACATTGGCAAAGCCAGTATAATAATCAGCAGTACGGATGCGATATCCTTGTCCTTTGAGTACATGGAGAGCCGTTAGGATGGTCGGAATGTTTTCATATTGGCAGATACTACTCAATTCGGCAAATAGTCCGTTGGGGAAGTCTGCACTTCTATAGCGGATGGCATTTTTTTTATCTTCAATAAGATGGTTCAGTGCCTGAATAGCTGAGACATTATCTTCATTGCTGGGATGTTGTTCCAATTGCAGACGTATAGCATCCAGTTCGGAGTAGTTGAGTGTATCCATCTGTGCTTTTGGGTTAACCTCCTGAGCATAGAGCAGAGGCGCATTCATTTCTTTTGCTTTTAGTGTAAATACCCGTTTGACGGCTCCTTTTACCGCTCCAACCACCGCTGGTACTCTTTCTTTTATAATGCCAGCTTTCTCTTTTGCAATCTTGGTCAGTGTGTTTCCTAAATATTGGGTGTGGTCCAAATCGATATTGGTAATTACACTCACGTCGGGGCGGATTATATTGGTACAATCCAGCCGTCCTCCCATTCCTGTTTCAATTACAGCTACTTCTATCTTTTGGTCTGCAAAGTAGCAGAAAGCCATGGCTGTAGTCAGTTCGAAAAAAGAGGGATGAAGAGGTTCAAAAAACGCGCGGTGTTTTTCAACGAACCGAATCACATAGTCTTCAGATACCATTTCGCCGTTGATTCGGATTCTTTCGCGGAAGTCCAACAGGTGGGGGGAGGTGAAAAGTCCTACTCTGTAGCCTGCTGATTGGAGCACAGCAGCAATGGTGTGTGCACATGAGCCTTTTCCGTTGGTGCCTGCAATGTGAATGGTTTTGAATTGCTTATGCGGGTGACCGAAATACTCGTCCAATTTATATGTGGTATCCAGACCCGGTTTGTAGGCTTTGCCTCCTATCTGTTGAAACATGGGTGTACTCTCATATAAGTACTTTAAAGTGTTCTGATAGTCCATCTTTTAAATAATTTAACTACGGACAATCCTTTTTGCCCGTTAATTTGTTTATCTTTAAGACCGTCAACCTTACAATCTGTAGGTGGTTGATGATTTGAGATTGCAAATATCAACATTTAATTTTAGGAAATCATGGGAACAAAGAAAAATTTTGTGTTAGACACGAATGTTATTCTTCACGATTGTCATTGTTTGAAGAATTTCCAGGAAAATGATATTTATCTTCCTCTTGTTGTGCTCGAAGAACTGGATAAGTTTAAAAAAGGAAATGAGCAGATCAACTTTAATGCCCGTGAATTTGTACGTGAGTTGGATGCGCTGACGAGTAATGAACTTTTTACCAATGGTGTGCGTCTTGGTGAAGGGCTGGGACGATTGTTTGTTGTTACCAGCAAAATAGAGGCTCCAAAAGTGTGGGAATCATTTCCGGTTCGAAAGCCCGATCATTTTATTTTGGCTGCTACCGAATTTTTGACAGCTAAATATCAGAAGATGAAGTGTGTTTTGGTTACTAAGGATGTTAATCTGCGTATGAAAGCTCGTTCCATCGGTTTACTTTGTGAAGATTATATTACAGACAAGGTAACCAATGTGGATATCTTTGAAAAGTCGAATGAGATATTTGAGAATATCGACCCGGCAGTCATTGACCGTATTTATTCTTCCCGAGAGGGAATTGATATCAGTGAATTTGATTTCAAGGATGTAATACATCCGAATGAATGCTTCGTGCTGAAGAGCGATCGGAATAGCGTGCTGGCTCGCTATAACCCGTTTACGCACACCATCAATCGGGTGCTGAAGGGCAAAAATTATGGTATAGAGCCTCGTAATGCAGAGCAGAGTTTTGCTTTTGAAATATTAAATGACCCGGATATTAAGCTGGTAGCACTTACAGGTAAGGCTGGAACGGGGAAAACATTGTTGGCCTTGGCGGCAGCTTTGGGTAAACAGACGGATTATAAACAGATACTTTTGGCTCGTCCAGTGGTTGCCTTGTCCAACAAAGACATCGGTTTTCTTCCGGGAGATGCGCAGGAAAAAGTAGCTCCCTATATGCAGCCATTGTTTGATAATCTGAATGTCATCAAGCGGCAGTTTGCATCCAATTCGGCTGAGGTGAAGCGGATTGAAGATATGCAAAAGAACGAGCAGTTGGTGATTGAGGCTTTGGCTTTTATTCGTGGACGTAGTTTGAGCGAAACATACTGCATTATTGATGAGGCACAGAACTTGACTCCGAACGAAATCAAGACAATTATTACCCGTGCCGGAGAGGGAACTAAGATGGTGTTTACGGGAGATATCCAGCAAATTGATCAGCCTTATTTGGATAGTCAGTCCAACGGACTGGTATATATGATTGACCGGATGAAAGACCAGCCTCTTTTTGCGCATGTTAATTTGATAAAGGGGGAACGGAGTGAATTGAGTGAACTAGCTAGCAACCTTTTATAAGCAGGAGAGAGTGACTCTGATTTAGAGGAAGTCCACTGATCATAAACTTCGATAACAATCGATAGTAATAAACAAAAAAATAGGAATAGCTTGAAAATTAATGGTTTTCTCGCTATTCCTATTTTTGGTATGCTTGGCATGCATATTATCTAATGGGTGCAAGTCCCTAGTGAGCCCTGATAGCGGGAATCACTTAGTCAATGGCAAGGGTGTCCATTGCGAGGTGGTATCTGAAAGAAGTCGGCGACAAACATCTGGCCTAACGAAACTCAATGCTTTTATACGAGGATGGGTAGGATATTATCATCTTGCCCAAGCCAAGGTTTTTCTAGAAAGAACTGATGAGTGGCTACGCAGGCGAATACGCATGTGTATATGGAAGGCTTGGAAGAAGCCGAAGACGAGAATAGCCAACCTCAAACGATGTGGCGTGTTGGATTGGCAAGCCTATTAATGGGGGAATATCCGTCTTGGTAACGGCGAGTGGCAGACAGCAGGCTCGTGACATCAGCAATGTCTAACGACAAACTGAAAAGAGCGGGATATAAGTTACTATGTTGGATAGTTATCTCGAATGGTATCCAAAATAGGAACCGCCGTATGCCGAACGGCACGTACAGTGGTGTGAGAGGTCGGTAAATATGAAAGTAGGAGACAAATACTTATGATTAGTATTTACCTCCTACTTGATTATTTACGAAAGAGAATATTGTAAATTATCAGTTTCCTATTTTACCGAAATATTTTAGGAATTGAGTACGTTCGAAAGTATTGATTCCTTTTACGTCTTTGCTATTCAGTTTGCCTTTGAATTGGGCAATGGATTCAAATCCTTTCTTTTCCATCCATTCGACGACGAAACGGTTGGCTTCTTCAATGAATGAGTTGGAATTCTGATAAATGGCGCTACATACTTCTACAGCTGATGCACCAGCCAAAATAGCTTTTACTACCGCTTCTGGAGAGGAAACACCTCCTGAGGCAGCATAATCCATTTTATCTACGATAGAGGATGCAATGCCAATCCAGCGTAAGGGAGTAGCTAGGTTGGCAGCATTGCTGAAGACTTCTCCCGATGTGTGTTCCATCTTTTCTATGTTGATGTCGGGCTGGTAGAACCGGTTGAACAATACCACAGCTGCTGCTCCGTTGGCGTATAGCTGCTCAATCAGTGCAATCGGATTAGTCAGGTTGTCGCCCAGTTTCATGATAACAGGAATTTGTACCGTTTTCTTGATGTGGCGAAGAATATCAATGTGGCGTTGTTCAAATGTACCATACGTATATTGCACTTCTGTCTGGAGGGCCAGAATATTTATTTCCAGTGCATCGGCACCAGCTTCTTCCATTTGTTTGGCAAAATCTACCCATTCTGCATCTGAATAGCAGTTAATGCTGGCTATGATAGGAATAGAGCACACTTGCTTGCTTTCTTTAATCAAGTTCAGATATTCGGCAAGCTTGTGCTCGCGAAGATACTCTTTCAGGTATTCGCTGCCTTCAGCTGAGAAAGCTGGATCTTTCAGTTGGTCTGCCTCTAGCATAATCTGTTCTTCGAACAGTGATTTCAGAACGATGGCTCCAGCTCCATCTTCAGCCAATTTCTTGATTTTGCCGACACTGTTGGTCAGCCCCGAACTGCTGATGATAATCGGGTTTTTAAGCGAAAACCCAGCAAAAGTAGTTTTTAAATCGGTCATAGTAATAATGATTTAATATTGCCAACCGTTGGAAGGAGATTCAAAAGGTAGCCTTCCGCGTATCGGCTTTTTTTGATTAATTATAATTGCGTTCTCCAAAAATTTTACTTCCCACGCGCACTAATGTGCTTCCTGAAGAAATAGCTTCGTGATAGTCGTGAGACATACCCATAGACAATTCCTTGAATGCGTCAGATTCGGCAAACCATGTGTCTTTGAACTCTTGAAAAAGGTTGTTGAGTAAACGAAATTCACCTTTGATTTGTTCTGTATCTTCGGTGTTGCTGGCCATGCCCATTATGCCGCAGATACGAACATGGGTGAGTTGTTTCCATTCGCCTCCTTCTAACATTTCCCTACATTCTTCCGGACTGAATCCGAATTTAGTTTCTTCCTGTGCTACATGAATCTGTAGTAGGCAGTTGACAATTCGTCCAACTTTGCCAGCTTGTTTGTTGACTTCTGCCAACAGTTTATAGGTATCAATTCCATGTATCATGGATACATAGGGAATCATATATTTGATTTTATTTGTCTGCAAATGCCCGATGAAATGCCATTCGATGTCTTTGGGTAAACTTTCGTATTTAGCTGTCATTTCTTGCACTTTGCTTTCCCCAAAAATACGCTGTCCCGCGTGATAGGCTTCTTCTATGGCTTCATTGGAATGGAATTTTGAGACAGCAACTAGTCGCACTCCGGATGGCAGTTCGGCTAGCACTTGCTTTAAATTGTCAGCAATACTCATGATGGATTAGGCTTTAGTAGGGTCAAACTCCGGTTTGTCATTGGGTTCTGCACTGTACGGATAGACATCCATAAGTGCTGTTTCTGCTACAGAACCGATTTGATAATCGGCCATGGTGCCTTTCATTCCTTCGTCCAGTTTCTTTACAGCATCACGCAAATCGGCTGCTTGTACCAATACTTGGGTGGATGTTTTCTTTTCGGCACCGCTCTTTTCATCTAGTGTAATGAAAATCAGTTTGCACTTAAACCATCTGTCTGCATTTTCTTCATCGGAAGAGAAGAGTTCGCTGTAATTGGCTCTTTTGATATCTGAAACCGTAAATTCGCCGGAAATAAATGGAGTTATTTCTTCGATGATGCGTGCTTCTGCTTCAGTAAAACTGAGAGCATCGACCAGATAGGGTTCGGTTACTTTTTTCTGCATTCCGTTTTCCATGATTTTTTCGTAACGGATTTTGCATTCAAACCAAGTATGCATTGCCATAATCTTCTTTCTTTTTTATAGTTGATATTTGTAATAAAAATACAAAGATAGGAAAAATACCAAAGTAAGTGGCGAAAGCATTTGAAAAAAACAAAAGCATGTTTCCTTTCAAATCGGTTGTGTTTGAGTAGAAACATGCTTCTAGTTATTTTTTAGTTCCTTTGTAGATGAGGAACCCGACGATGAATACACCGATGGCAATGAAGACATATCCTATTTCATGGCTGTATTCGGTGACTTTCGCTATCAATTGTTCTTCGCTTTCTATACCTGGTACGTTGGATAGTTGATATCCAATGAACGCTAAAATGGAATTCCACATTCCGGCGCCGAGGGTGGTGTATAAAAGGAAAGTGCTCAGCTTCATTTGTGCAAGACCTGCCGGAATTGATATCAACTGTCGAACAGCAGGAATCAATCGGCCGATAAAAGTAGATAGTGCACCATGCTTGTCGAAATATGTTTCCGCATGTTGAACCTTGGCTTCATCAATTAGGCACATATGTCCGAATCGGCTGTTGGCAAACTTGTAGACAATAGGGCGTCCTAGCCATTTGGAAAGAAAGTAATTGATGAGCGCGCCTATATTGGCACCTATTGTAGCAAATAGCACAACGAGGTAAATGTTTAATTCTTCATTTATAGCCGATTTGTAGGCTGCTGGCGGAATGACCACTTCCGAAGGAAAGGGGATAAATGAACTTTCGATGGCCATTAATATGGTTATTGTCCAGTAGTTTAAGTGGTCTAGACACCACTGAATGAATGCTACAGATTCCATAAGTTTGTACTACAGATTTATAATATGAATATAATATTTAGTTATGTATATTTTATTTATCGTCGGTCTTTTCAAAATTTTCTTCGTCATTAAAATTTTCGTCTTCAAAATCTTTGTTCTCGTCTTGGTCTCCAAATTTATTT
>AMCI01004084.1_pt1 | contig 28265 bp, 24 predicted proteins | sample 419838 | NCBI WGS metagenome assembly AMCI01 (sample SAMN01090643, study PRJNA158313) | gut metagenome
ATGCAGGGAATGATTAATCTTACAGATTAACGCGCTTTTCCTGGATTCTGGCCTTCTTACCAGTAAGGGCACGCAGGTAGTACAATTTAGCACGACGAACCTTACCTACCTTGTTGACAGTGATGCTGTCGATAGCCGGTGATTCCAGCGGGAAAATACGTTCCACACCTACAGTACCAGACATCTTGCGTACAGTGAAACGCTTCTTTTCACCATGTCCAGCGATTTTGATAACAACGCCACGGTACAGCTGTACACGTTCCTTGCTACCTTCAACGATACGGTATGCTACTGTAATTGTGTCACCTGCCTTGAATGAAGGATGCTGCTTGCCAGTAGCAAATGCTTCTTCAGCAATTTTAATTAAATCCATGTTTTTTGATTTTTAAATTGTTTATCGTTACAACGCAACATATCAAGTAACTCTTCTTTGACAGCGATTGCGCGAAAGCGGTGCAAAAGTACTAGTTTTCCGTCATATAGCCAAATTTATTTCCATTATTTTCAGTGAAATTCGTTGGTCTTCCTCTCTTTTTTGTCTATTTTTGGACCCTAAAAACTTTAAATGAATATGAATGCTCAACGAATGATTTCTATGATTCTAGCTGCGATGGTAGCTGGAATGCTTTTTTTTTCCGCCTGTCATACAGGTTATTCTTTGGCTTCGTTCGAGGGAGGGCGTCTGGAGGTGACCGCAGCGTTGGATGCGCATCCTGACTCCGCAGCTTTGGCTGTGCTGGCTCCTTATCAGCGGACGGTGGATAGCATCATGTCGCCGGTTATAGGACAGAGTGTACAGACTCTTGACCGTTTTCGTCCGGAGAGTCCATTGTCGAACCTTGTAGCCGATATATTGCGCACCTCCACGTCACGCTATGTGGGCCGGGAAGCGGATGTGGCTGTTACCAACATGGGTGGTCTGCGTACTGCGTTGCCGGAAGGGAACATCACCTATGGGAACATTTACGAAATTACGCCTTTCGAAAATACCTTGTGTATTGTTTCCATGAAAGGAACTTTGTTGCGTCACTTGTTCGAGAACATCGCTTCGGCCAAGGGGGAAGGATTGAGTGGAGCCCGGTTGGTGATTACATCGGCGGGAGAGTTGGTGCAAGCAACCGTAGGTGGTCATCCGATTGTGGAGGACCGCGAGTATTTGGTAGCTACGTTGGATTATTTGGCCGAAGGCAATGACCGCATGACAGCTTTCCTTGAAGTACCCGAGAGTGAGAAACTGTATCCGCAAGGGGCTACGGTCCGTCAGTTGTTTCTGGATTATGTGAACGAGCAGACAAAGGCCGGACGGAAGATTCATGCACAGGTGGAAGGACGTATTCAAGTAACGGAATAATCGATAAATAAGCGAATGAAAATGATAAGACAATTAGTGTTTGGATGGGTGGTTTGCTTTCTTTGTACCACCTTGGCCGCCCAAGAGGCTCAGGAACTTTGGATTCTCCATACCAATGATACACATAGTCGGGTGGAACCGATTCCTACGACTGATTCGCACCCCGAATGGGCCGGCAAGGCAGGATTTGTCCGCCGGGTAACGTTGCTGAAGGAGTTGCGCAAACAAGATCCTGACTTGCTGCTATTCGACTGTGGCGACTTCTCGCAGGGATCTCCTTATTATAATATGTTCCGGGGAGAAGTGGAAGTGAAATTGATGAACGAAATGGGATATGATGCGGTGGTGATTGGTAATCATGAGTTCGATTTTGGATTGGACAACATGGCCCGGTTGTTCCGCCTGGCGAAATTCCCTGTGGTATGTGCCAACTATGGAGTGAAGGGTACTGTGCTCGAAGGACTGGTGAAACCGTATGTCATTCTTGAACGGAAAGGAGTGAAAATCGGTGTCTTTGGGGTGGGAACCGTACTCGAAGGTTTGGTGCAGGCCAAAAATTGCGATGGGGTCGTATTCGAAGATCCGGTGGTAGCTGCTCAGCGTGTGGCTACGCAGCTGAAAGAGCAGGAGCATTGCGATTTGGTGATTTGCCTGTCTCATTTGGGATGGAAAGGCAAACGTTACAGCGATGAGAAACTGATTGCTGAGACCCGTCACATCGACATCGTACTCGGTGGGCATTCTCATTCGTATTTCGAAAAGCCGGAGATTTACCGAAACCTGGATGGAGTGGAGGTTCCGTTGCAGCAGATGGGAAAGAATGCCGTCTATGTGGGACAGATGAAAGTGAAAATGGAAAAGGAATGATGCATTTCCCTGATGGGTGAACTGCAGAAATGAAATAAAGGAGAACGTATTTATGAGAAAAAAGATAGGAGGATGGTTGGCTGGTGTGGCTTTATTATATGGTTGTCTGGTGTCAGCGCAACCGCTGCCGGGGGTCTTGAAACGTGGCAAGGCCGATACGCAGGAATGTCATCAGTGGGTAGAGCAGCAGTTGTCCGAAATGAGTTTGAAAGAAAAGATTGGCCAGCTGTTTATCCACACCGTATTGCCGGTCAATACACCCCAGAATCGGAATCATTTGCAGTCGGCTGTCAAGGAATATAAGGTGGGGGGACTGCTGTTCTCGGGAGGGGAAGTGGTCAACCAGGTGCAACTTACCAATCTGGCTCAGGAACAGGCGAAGGTTCCTTTGCTGATTACCTTCGATGGAGAGTGGGGTTTGTCCATGCGCTTGAAGGGAACGACGCGTTTCCCCCGAAATCGGGTGTTGGGCTGTATCCAGAACGATGAACTGCTGTATGAATATGGGCGTGAAGTGGCCCGTCAGTGCCGGGAAATCGGGGTGCAGGTCAACTTTGCACCGGTGGCCGATGTGGACGTGAATCCACGTAATCCGGTCATCCATACCCGTTCGTTTGGCGCCGATCCGCATCAGGTGGCCCGTAAGGTGGTGGCTTATGCAAGAGGGCTGGAAGCCGGTGGGGTGCTCTCGGTGAGCAAGCATTTTCCGGGACACGGCGATACGGAGGTGGATTCGCACAAGGCGTTGCCGGTATTGCCGTTCGACCGTGCCCGTTTGGACCGCATCGAACTCTATCCTTTCCGTCAGGTGGTGAAAGCGGGACTGGGTGGAGTCATGGTGGGACATTTGGAAGTGCCTGCTTTGGGTAAGAAACCTGCCTCCATTTCATCAGACATCGTCCAGGGGGTATTGCAGAAGGAGTTGGGCTTTCAGGGCTTGACCTTTACCGATGCTCTCGAGATGAAAGGAATTTCGCAGAACGGCAACGTCAGTGTGCAAGCTTTGCTGGCGGGCAACGACTTGCTGTTGGTGCCGCGCAACCTGAAACGGGAGTTGGCTTCGGTGGTGCAGGCAGTGAAGGACGGTACTTTGTCCGAAGCGATGATTACGGAGAAGTGCCGCAAGGTATTGACTTACAAATATGCGCTTGGCTTGAATCAAAAGCCGCATATACAGCTGTCGGGTTTGATGCAGCGTTTGAATACCCCCGAGGCAGCCGACTTGTTGCTCCGGCTGTATCAGGCGGCTGTGACGGTACCGGTGCTCCGCGAAGGGATGTTGCCTTTGGATGCGCGGTTGAAAGGAACGACTGTGTTGAGTATCGGCAAGTCGGCTTCGGCAACCCAACCGTTCTGTGAGCAGTTGCAGAAATATGTGCCCGTCACTCGACTGGTAGCAGGATCGGTTGCTCCCGACCTGTTGAAGCGCAAGCTGCGGGCCAGTCAGCGCGTGATTGTAGCGGTGACCTCTACCGATTTTTCGACCTATCGCAACCTGTTGCAAGGACTGCCGGCAGATATTCCGGTAGTGTATGTCTATCTGTTGCCTTTGCGTAAGATGGATGCGCTGGAAGCCGATTGGAAGCGGGCGGATGCTGTGGTGTTGGGACATACGGATGAGGCCGACGTACAGCGGCATGTAGCCGATGTGCTGGCCGGAAAGCAGAAGGCGGATGGACGCTTGTCGGTGGGAGTGGGTCGTTGGCTGAAGCCTGGAACCGGAGAGACGCTGGATCCGGCTTCTGTGACAGATCGGGCTTACCGGGCCGAGGATTTTGGCATGAAGACGAACGTGCTGCAGCAGATTGATGACATTGCCCGTGAAGGGATTCGGGCCAAAGCTTATCCGGGTTGTCAGATCGTGATTCTGAAAGATGGCAAGCCGGTATATGACAAGGCTTTTGGTACGTTTACCTACGAAGATACCCATAAAGTGACGCGCGATGACCTCTATGATCTGGCTTCCTTGTCGAAGACGACGGCAACATTGCTGGCCGTGATGAAACTCTATGATCAGGGAAAGTTTGGCTTGACGGATCGGATCGGGCAATATGTACCGGCCTTGCAAGGCAGTAACAAGGAGCGTATCACCATTGAGGATTTGCTGTTGCATCAATCAGGTATTCCGGCTTTCTGGCCGTTCTATCGACAAGCAGTCGATCCGGACAGCTACGACGGTCCGTTTTTTAAGGCTCGTCCCGATGCACGGCATCATCAGCGGGTGGATACCCGTTTGTATGCGGTGGATAATTTTCGTTACAAGAAGGAATTAATGTCGGAAACTCCTACTGCTGATTTCTGTCTGCAGGTAGCCGACGGGATTTACCTGCATCGGTCGTTTCACGACTCTATTGTTGCGCAGATAGCCGATACGCCGTTGCGCGACCGGCGTTATCGCTACAGCTGCCTGAACTTCATGTTGCTGAAAGAGATGGTGGAACAGCTTAGCGGACAGTCGATGGATCGGTTTTTGGATGAACAGTTTTACCGTCCGATGGGTATGAAGCGTACGGCTTTTCTGCCTCTCCGTCATTTCAAGAAAGAAGAGATTGTACCGACAGTGAAAGGAGATTATTTGCGTAAGGGGGTGCTGCAAGGCTACGTGCATGATGAAGCCGCGGCTTTCCTGGGAGGGGTATCGGGCAATGCCGGGTTGTTTTCGACCGCCCGTGACGTGGCACGGGTCTATCAGATGCTGTTGGATGGCGGTGTGTACAATGGGCAGCGGTACTTGAGCAAGGAGACCTGCCAGCTGTTTTTGACCCATACGTCCAAGATCAGTCGCCGGGGATTGGGATTTGACAAGCCCGACCGTCGCAATGTGGCGAAGAGTCCTTGTGCCGAGGAGGCACCCCGCGAAGTAGTGGGGCATACTGGGTTTACAGGTACCTGTGCTTGGGCCGACCCCAAGCATGGTTTGGTGTTTGTTTTCTTAAGTAATCGTGTTTATCCGCAGCCTTTCAACCATAAACAGCTGATGCGTCTAAATATTCGTCCGCGTATTCAACAGCTTATGTATCAGGCTTTAATAAAATAGCCGTATTTAGATTAGATACAAATTGTGACATTTTTGTAATGTCTAGATGACAATGAAAGCAGAAAAGTAGTATATTTGCCCCAACAAATTAGTACTAATAATTTAATAATTAACGAAAATGGCTTACGTAATTAGTGACGATTGTATCGCTTGCGGTACTTGTATCGATGAATGTCCGGTAGAAGCAATCTCTGAAGGTGATAAGTATTCAATCAACCCGGATCTGTGTACAGAATGTGGTACTTGCGCTGACGCTTGTCCTTCTGAAGCAATCCACCTGGGCGAATAATACAATCGGTCAACCGGAATTGAGGCGTCCGTTACTCGCAGAGTAGCGGACGCTTTTTTTAGGTGCTTGCCTTCTTGTTGTTTTCAAAAGGAAAGAGGGTGTATCAAAATCCTCATACAAACGAATGACCCCCTGTTACAGATACTTGTAGCAGGGGGTATTCGTTGAAAGGGGGATTAGAACAAAGCCTCTTTCTTGTTTATCTTGGGTTAGGTCATCGGTCTAGGCTTAGCCACGATGGCCGATGGACCAACAAGGTTGCCGGATTGGTTTTAGCGCAGTGCAGCCAAAGCTTCCCGGATGCGTCGCATAGCTTCCATGATGTTTTCGTCAGAGGTGGCATAACTCATGCGGATGCAGTCGGGTGCGCCGAATGAAGCGCCGCCAACGCATGCTACATGACCAACTTCCAGCAAGTACATAGCCAGGTCGTCCGAATTGTGGATGGTGCGGTCGCCGGCGCATTTTCCGAAGAACGCACTGCATTTCGGGAAGAGGTAGAACGCGCCTTGCGGGTGGTTGACTTCCAATCCTGGGATTTCCTTGGCCAACTTCACAATCAGGTCGCGACGGCGTTCGAATGCTTGGCGCATCTCCTCTACCGGAGCCTGTGTACCGGTGTAAGCAGCTTCAGCAGCTTTCTGCGATACCGAGCAGGGGCCTGACGTATACTGACCTTGCAGTTTGTTTACCCCTTTGACAATCCATTCCGGGCCAGCAATGAAACCGATTCTCCAGCCAGTCATGGCATAAGCTTTCGATACCCCGTTGACAATGATGACACGGTCGTGGATTTCGGGGAATTGTGCGATGCTTTGGTGCTTGCCGATGTAGTTGATATGTTCATAGATTTCGTCGGCAATGACGTATACTTGTGGATGCTGAGCCAATACGGCAGCCAGTCCGGCCAATTCTTCTTGGCTATAGACCGAGCCGGTGGGGTTCGACGGTGAGCACAGAATCAGGGCTTTTGTCTTTGGAGTAATGGCTGCTTCCAGTTGTTCCGGCGTAATCTTGAAGTCCTGCTCGATGCCTGCTGAAACGATGACCGGCGTACCGTCGGCCAATTTCACCATTTCGGGATAGCTCACCCAATAGGGAGCGGGTACAATGACTTCATCTCCTTCGTTTACCAAGGTAAGGATCGTATTGCAGACAGATTGTTTGGCACCGTTGGCACAAGAAATCTGGGCAGCGGTGTAGTCCAATCCGTTTTCGTGCTTCAGTTTGGCTACAATGGCGTTACGAAGGGCAGGGTAACCTGGAACAGGGGAGTAGCGTGAGAAGTTTTCTTCGATAGCCTGTTTGGCGGCTTCCTTGATGTGGTCGGGTGTGTTGAAGTCGGGCTCACCGACGCTCAGGTTGATGATGTCTACACCTTGTGTCTTCAGTTCGCTGCTCTTCTGTGACATGGCCAGGGTGGCTGAAGGAGTCAGGCGATTCAAACGGTCTGATAATTGGTTCATTGCTTATGCGTATTAAAGAGTTTAAGTTTTCTGGCTGCAAAATAAGTGATAAAATGCGAAATAGGAAAGCAAAAAAGGCGAAAGCATGTAAAAAATGTCATGCTTTCGCCTCGTTGGCTGTGATTTTAATTTTTTTAATACGCTTAGGCCTATTTCCTTTATCGGTAAATCTCTGATAGAGGATAGGAGAGCTTACTTATTGAAGTGAAGCGTATGTCCCATCCGTTCCTTTTTGGTCTGGAGGTAACGCTTGTTGTATTCGTTCGGCGTAATTTCGATGGGTACGTTTTCTACAATTGAAAGTCCGTACGATTCCAGTCCCACGCGTTTCACAGGGTTGTTGGTCATCAAGCGCATTTGGCTTACGCCAATGCTGCGCAAGATTTGAGCACCTACACCATAGTCGCGTTCGTCGGCTTGGTGGCCCAGCAGAATGTTGGCTTCTACCGTATCTACGCCGTCTTCCTGCAGTTTATAGGCTTTGATTTTTTCCATCAGGCCAATGCCGCGTCCCTCCTGGTTCAGGTAAACAACGGCTCCCTTGCCTTCCTTCTCAATCATTTGCAGGGCTTTGTGCAGCTGTTCACCGCAGTCGCAGCGCATCGAACCGAAGATGTCTCCGGTGGCGCAAGAGGAGTGTACACGTACCAATACAGGTTCGTCTTCCTTGATTTCTCCCTTAATGAGGGCGATATGTTCCAAGCCATTGCTTTTCTGACGGAACGGAATCAAGCGGAAATGTCCCCATTCGGTCGGCATGTCCACTTCGACACCGCGTTCTACCAATGATTCCTGCTTCAAACGGTAGGCAATCAGGTCGCGGATGCTGATGATTTTGATATCCCACTCCAACGAGCGTTGTTTCAGTTCGGGCAGACGGGCCATGCTGCCGTCTTCGCTCATGATTTCCATCAAGGCTGCTGCCGGATAGAGACCAGCCAGGCGGGCCAGGTCGATGCCGGCTTCGGTATGTCCTGCCCGGCGAAGTACACCTTTGTCTTGGGCGTAGAGCGGATTGATATGTCCCGGACGGCCAAAGGTCTCAGGGGTAGAGTTGGGATCGGCCAGGGCACGGATGGTGGCGGCACGGTCTTGGATAGATACACCGGTGCTGCAGCCTTCCAGTTTGTCGACAGTCACGGTAAACGGAGTGCCCAGTACTGAGGTGTTGCTGTCTACTTGGTGCGGCAGGTCGAGTTCCTTGCAGCGCGACATGGTGATGGGTGCACACAGAACTCCCCGGGCATTCTTCAGCATGAAGTTGACTTGTTCGGGCGTGATTTTCTCGGCAGCGACAATCAGGTCGCCTTCGTTTTCACGGTCTTCGTCATCCACTACGATGACAAACTTACCTTCGCGGAAATCAGCGAGTGCTTCTTCAATGGTATTGAGTTTGATTTCTTCCATGGTCAAATTATAAATGTTTGATTGTTGATTCTTTCTTGTATTTCTCGGCTGGTTCGAACGATGTTCTTCAAATCTTTATCCAATCGCAGGCGGAACATCCAGATGCGGAAGTAGAAGAACAATCCTGCGGGCACTATCAATCCCACCAGTACGTTCAGCCATGCATAGTCGAACGGACTAAGGTGGGCTTTGGTAGACAGAATGGGGTATTGGTTCAAACGTTCCAGCAGGATGCCATCCTTGCTGTTCGACAGTTCTTCAATGAGCGTCTCCATCCGGGCACTGAAGTTGGCAATGACGTGGTCGTGTCCTTGGTGGGTGAAGATGCGGTAATAGTTGGGGGCGCTCTTCAGACGGTGCTGATGAGCATACTCTTCGCAGTGTTGGCACAGGTCGTCCAAATCTTGCACGATGCGTGCGTAGTCAGGGTCTTCGATGATGACTTCCTTCTTGAACACGTGGCGTGAGGGGCGCATACCGAATACCATACGGAAAAAGTTGAGGTACATTTCGGCATTGAACACGACTGAGTCCTTGTTGGACTTGTAGGTAAAGAACGCACCAATGGGGGCCAATACCAACGAACTCATCCAAACGCCCAGCACCATGTTCATTTCGCCACTTTTGGCTACGCGGGTGGCACCCGAGTCAATGATGTAATAAATCACGAAAATCAGTACGGAAATGACAACCGGCATCCCCAACCCTCCTTTTCGGATGATGGCTCCCAAGGGAGCCCCGATGAAGAAGAAGATGAGGCAGCTCAGTGAAAGGGTAATCTTTTTATGCCAGTCAGCTTCGTGGCGGCGAATGTTCCTGTCGGTTTCCGTCGTCGCATAGCTTTTCATGTTCCATTCGTTGGCCAGCGATTCCAAATGGTCGGCTGCTTGACCCAAAGCTTTATCTTTTTCAACCAGGGTATAGGCCTGGAACAGACTGTCTACGTTGATGGTTGAAGGTCGGGCAGCCAGTTTTACCGAGTCTTTGGCTGTCAGCACAGGTCCTCGATAGGTCGTAGTCTTGATTTCATTGTACATACTCCTTCCCAAACTGTCTGCACGCAGCGTAAGCGAGTCGATGGAGTGACTGATTTCCACCATGTTCTTGCTGTCCGAACGGTCGCTGAGGAAACTACCGTCTACCATGTTGAATTTACTGTCGAACTCAATAATGGTATGCTTTTCACGAAAGGACTCGCGGCGGTAGGGTACGTTTTTTGAGGAGATAGTCTGAGACTTCAGGTTCTCGAACTGTTCTCCGTTGTAGAGTCGCAGATACAGGTGTTGCTTGTCTGCCGTCATTTCCATTTTTCCTTCGGCTGCCCAAATGATGTGGGCATTTTCGAAACCGTCCGAAAAATTGTAGATAAGGACATCCTTCAGCAGACCTGTTTCACGGTCTTTCTGCTTGACGTAAATATTGTATCCGCTGATTTCATCGTAGAACACTCCTTCTGGGATGTCCAGTTCAGGTGATGCTTGTTTCATGGAGACCAGCAAGGTCAACAATTTGACTTGGGCCTTGGGGGCGATGACATTCTGGAAATAGAACGACATACTGCTTAGAAACAGACAGAAAATAACCAACGGGCGGATGATGCGTAACAACGGGATGCCGGCAGCCTTCATGGAGAGCAATTCGTAACGCTCACCGAAGTTACCGAAAGTCATCAAGGCAGCCAACAGAATGGCCAAGGGTAAGGACAGAGGAATCAAGGTAAGTGCCGAGTAGAAGAAGAATTGTGCCAACACACTCATCTCCAGCCCTTTTCCTACCAATTCGTCTACGTATCTCCAAAGGAACTGCATCATAAAGATGAACAGACAGATGAAGAACGTACCTACGAAGAGCATCAAGAAGCTCTTCAAAATAAATAAATCTAATTTTTTGATGCGTAGCATGATTCCGTTTAGTACAACTATTGAGGTGCAAAAATAGTATAAAAAACGGAGAGCATGGGCATGTTTTGCATATTTTTAGTGTTTTACAGCCCGTTCACCCGTTTCAATTTCTCGATTTGAGAATCCCAAAGTTCTTTCATGTCGTCCACTTCGTCAGGATCTGCCCAATCAGTCACTTCCAGCATATAGTCAGAGGTCAGCTCATTGTATACCATGCGCAGTTCAAACCAGGATTTGGCTTCGGTTTCGTCCTGCCAACGGAAACGTACAAAACTGTTGGAACGGAAATTGGTCAATTCGGCCTGGCGTACTTCCGTCTTTCCCCATTGAAAGGTAAAGAGCTTGTTTTTGAGCGTCACTCTATCGGCGAACCAAGTTTCCAATCCCGAGGGAGTGCTGATAACCGCCCATACGCTATGGCTTGAACCGGCGTTCAACATGTATTCCATGTGTATTTTTTCTTTTCCCATTATAATGTTTTTCAAACAGATGTTTTAAGGTTCGCAAATTAAACCCTTTTTTTTACATAACATAATCTACATTTATGTTATAGGATATGTTTAAAGTGCTTTTGGAAGGCAAAAACAAAAAAAATAGGGTTTGAATGAAAATAATTGCCCGAAAAGTTGCAAGATTGAAAAAAGTGTCCTACCTTTGCACCCGCAATCGAGAAACGATGGCGGGATAGCTCAGCTGGTTAGAGCGCATGATTCATAATCATGAGGTCCCCGGTTCAATCCCGGGTCCCGCTACTCAAAGCCGAAAGGCTTCTTGACTGCTAGGTGGCTTCCACGCCTGGTGGTCATTTTACTGAAATTGTTGATGGCGGGATAGCTCAGCTGGTTAGAGCGCATGATTCATAATCATGAGGTCCCCGGTTCAATCCCGGGTCCCGCTACTTTCTTACGAAACTCTTCTGATTCTTTCAGAAGAGTTTTTTTTATGTCCGCAGCGAAGAAGTGGAATGCAACTGGATATCTTCTTCAAACTGCATCGTAGTTTGGCGAAACTGCATCGTAGTTTGACGAAACTACATCGCAGTTTGACGAAACTGCATCGCAGTTTGATGAAAAGGAATCGAATCAACGCTGTTCTTCTGCCAGGGTGTAGCTGATTTTCCGTCTAAGTGAAGCAGTTTTGCAGGTAAGGTAGTTGGGTTTCGTCGAGAATGTGTACCTTTGTGAGGTTTAGTCTTCCTCGCTGTGAAAAGAGGGAAGATTGCTCCAATAGATCTTGAACTACATAACTTACTTAACTGAGAAACCACCATGCGAAGCTATGGAAAGTCGGAGGCCATCCGGCGGATGAACGAATTGGGGGCTGCAGGATGCTCCTTTCTTTTTGTGATTGATTATCGTCAGGAGAACTCTTTTGTCGAAGAACTGGACCGGGTGGACCCGGCAGTTTGTCGTTATCGTTTGAATGGGCAGACGAATGTGGACGAGCCGGTAGTGCCTTCCGGTCGCCCGGTCGACTGGCAGGTGACTCCTGTGTCTGAAACAGCCTATGCCCGCTCGTTCGACATCGTTCGTCGCCACATCCTGGGTGGAAACAGTTATCTGACAAACCTGACTTGCCGGGTGCCGGTGGCTACGACCTGGTCGCTCGAGGATATTTTCCGTTACTCCAAAGCTCTCTATAAGTTGTGGATGAAGGACCGTTTTGTCTGTTTTTCACCTGAAATCTTTGTGCGTATCCAGGAGGGTGTGATTCGCTCGTACCCCATGAAAGGAACCATCGATGCCACCCGTCCCGATGCCGAACGGTTGCTTCGGGAGGATGCAAAGGAGGCAGCCGAACATGCTACGATAGTCGACTTGATTCGCAACGACTTGAGTATGGTCGCTGAGCAGGTACGAGTGACCCGCTATCGCTATTTCGACCGTTTGGAGACCAACAAAGGGCCTATCTTGCAGACGAGTTCGGAAATCAGTGGTGTGCTTCCGGCCGATTATCCGGCACACATCGGTGATATTCTGTTCCGCCTTTTGCCGGCCGGTTCCATTACCGGGGCGCCGAAACCGAAGACGGTGGCCATTATCGACGAGGCAGAGGGCTATGAACGGGGCTTCTATACTGGGGTGATGGGGATTTGTGATGGACGCAACCTCGACAGTGCCGTGATGATTCGCTTCGTGGAGCAGGAGGCTGATGGACAGTGGTATTTCAAGGCGGGTGGAGGCATCACTTCGCAGAGTGACCGGGAAAGTGAATATCAGGAAGTGATGCAGAAAGTGTATGTACCCATTTGTTGAAACCATCCGGTGGACGCAGGGCCAGGCACTGCGACTGCCTTATCATGAACAGCGGTTGAACGCTACCCGCCAGCATTTTTGGCCGGGATGCTCCTGGATTGACCTCGGAGCCTGCCTGGATGAGGCTCCTGGAAAATGTGAAGGTAAATGCCGGGTGGTCTATGATGGCGAAGGGATTCGGGAAATCACGTTTGCGCCTTATGCCTTGCGGCAGGTCCGTTCGTTGCGCTTGCTGGAAGTCGGTGACTTGGACTATACCTACAAGAGTACCGACCGGCGTGCTTTGAACCGTTGTTGGGAACAAAGAGGAACAGCCGATGATGTGTTGTTGGTGCGGCACGGCTGGCTCACCGATACGTCTATCGCCAATATTGCCTTGTTTGATGGGTATGCTTGGTATACACCGGCTAATCCCTTGTTGAAAGGAACGCATCGGGCAGCTTTGTTGGATGCGCATCTTCTTTGCGAAAAAGAAATCCGGGCAGACGAACTATCTGCTTACTCGCGTGTTAGGTTGTTCAACGCCATGATTGATTGGGGAGCCTTGGAGATTCCAGTGGAAGCTCTCCAAAAGTTTTAAAGTTTTAGGTCAATTTATTGAGGCCTTTTATGTGTTAATTCTTAAATTATTTGCTATATTTGCAAAAATATCATAAATTTAGATAGCTATGAAATTGCGTACGGTGGTTCAGTTGGGAGTGACACTTTCGGTAGTGCTGTTTTGTGCAGCAGTAGCTTTTTATGGCTTCACCAAATTGAAACTGACGGACAAGAGTCGGGAGATAGACTTGTTTTCGTTGGTTCCTGCCGATTGCATCGGGGTGCTTGAAAGTGATAACATCAACTATTATTTGGGTGAATTTCCCGAATTGAATTATGCCGAAGAACTGGGACGCTTTCATTTTCCAGGTCTGTTCAACTATCTGTTGGGGGGGCTGAATGAATACACTACTCTGACAGCTCATGGATTGAGCAGCAAGATGAGTCGGGTAGTAGTGAGTTTTCATGCACCAGGAACGGCACGCGACCAGGTGGTATATTTCCGTATGGGAGCCGATGACAAGGAAACTTTGCGGGATATGTTGCGCAAGAAGATGCCCGAGAATTTTCGGCCGAAAAGCGAACGGTATCGGGGGAAGCAAATCTGTATCTATCCGTTGCGGAATCAGGACTTTCTGGCTGTGTACAGTGAGGAGGGGTTTTATGTCGTCAGTTATCAGAAGAGTTTGATTGAGAAGGTGATTGATGCCCAAACCGATGCAGCACAGTCGTTGGCGCATCATCCGGTGTTTGCCCAGGCTTTGCAGAAAAAGAAATCCCATAATTTTTTGACGCTGTATGGGCGTACGCCTTCCATGCCGTTTTTGCAAGAGCATAATGGTTGCTGGAGCGAGTTCGATTTTCACATGAACAGTGATGTGGTATACTTGACGGGTGAGACATTCATGCCCGATTCTTGTGATTGTCTGACTCGCATGGAAGAGAAGCTGGCAAGCGTGCCCAATGTGGTAGAGGATAGTTTGGTGCTTTCGGCCGATCCGGCGGTGATGAACGGCTACATGGATGCTGCCTTGGAAGAGATGGATCACACGCTGTTCAATGAGTGTGTGGCTAACATGTCGCGGGAGGCCAAGTTTATGTTGGTGGCTGATATGCAGAAGGTGGCAAATGAATCTGAAGAGTTTCGGGCGTATTTGCCGAAATTCCTGCTTGAAAATGCTCCCCTTTTTCAGAACTTTATTCTTTCTACGCAGTTGTCGGTGGTCGAAGACAAACTGCTGCACATGATGGTACTTACCTATAAACTTTAGGAAACGTCGGTTGGAGCCGATAGTCTGGATTAAGGCGATAGGAAGGAAGGTGGCTGCTGCCTCCCTCCTGCCTATCGCCTTAGCGCAGTTTGTGCCGATGGAAATGCGGTGCTACCCGGTAGCGGAAATAGAACCAGGATACGACCGTCAGGATGGCTCCGAAGAGATAGGCCATCTTGAAGGTAGTGAGTTCGGCGATGTAGCCGCCCAAAAGCATACCGGCTCCGATGCCTACGTCCCAGGAAGTGAGGTAGGTACTGGTGGCGGTTCCTCGTTGGCTGTTGGGAGCCAGGTTGACGAACAGGGTGTTGAAGGCCGGAAACATGGTGCCGAATCCGATGCCGAGCAACAGGGCGATGGCAAAGAGGAAATAGGTGGTGGCTGTCAGATTCCAAGCGGTGAGCCAGCCGCAGGCACTCAGTCCAAAGAAGCAGAAGCAGACCAGGTAGAGCCCGGCTTGAATTACTTGGGTGATCATTCCCCGGTCGACCAACCGCCCCGAGAAGAGGCGCGACACGGCCATGCCGATGGCCATGCAGGTGAAGAAGAAGCCGGTCGAGGCGGTGATGCCGATTTGTTTGGCATACATGGCCACGTAGTTGGTGGTCATTCCGTAGGGGATAGACAGGAGCAGGAGGCTGAGTCCAGCCGGCAGACCTTTCAACAGAATGAAGCGGTCGAGCGAGAGGGGTTCGTGTTGGACGGGCGGTCGGTAGGTGGTTTTGACCAGCGAGGCACAGAGAAAGCCGAGTGTGCAGGAAATCAAGGAACAGCCGAAAATCCACATGTAGTCGATGCCTGCGTCGTGCAGGAAAAGGCCAGTCATCGGTCCCACCGACATGGCCATGTTGTTGGTCAGTCCGTAGTAGCCCAGTCCTTCTCCGCGGCGCGACGAGGGCATGATGTCGATGACAATGGTATTGCCGCTTACGGTGACCATGCCGAACGACAAACCGTGGAGGATGCGGAGCAGGATGAACAGGGTAAGGGTGCCGGCCACTACGTAGCCTCCGAAGATGGCCGTAAAGATGAAGTAGGCCATCAGGTAAAGGGGTTTGCGGGCAAACGTATCGAGCAGGAAGCCCGAGAAGGGGCGGATGCACAAGGCGGCCAGGGTATAGCAGGAGAGTACGGCCCCGATGGTGGCTTTATTGGCGTTGAACATCTCGGCCAGGTAGAAGGGCAATACGGGCATCAGCAGCCAGAATCCGAAAAACAGCAGGAAATTGGCTGCCAGGATTTGTAGGTAGTTTCGGGTAAACAGTGAATCCTTCATGAGCGGTAGTTCAGTTTGAGGGGTGGATAATAGCAGTCGGTTGTGTGAGCGTGTCTGGGCTAAGTACAAGATATGCCAATATACAGCATCCCGGCTCGGCCGGAAGGGTATATTGGCATATCAGGGGTTGACAAGGGGGTCCCCCTGTCGGCCATTATCAGTTGGCGGCTTCGAACTCTTTCAGGAAGCGGGTGTCGTTTTCCGAGAAGAGACGCAGGTCGTTCACACGGTATTTCAGGTTGGTGATACGTTCGATACCCATACCCAAAGCATAACCCGAGTACACCTTGCTGTCGATGCCGTTGGCTTCGAGCACGTTCGGGTCTACCATACCGCAGCCCAGGATTTCTACCCAGCCGGTACCTTTACAGAACGGACAGCCCTTGCCGCCGCAGATGTTGCAGCTGATATCCATTTCGGCACTGGGTTCGGTGAACGGGAAGTATGACGGACGCAGACGGATCTGTGTGTCGACTCCGAACATTTCCTTGGCGAACAGCAGCAGTACCTGCTTCAGGTCGGTGAACGATACGTTCTTGTCGATGTACAGGGCTTCCACTTGGTGGAAGAAGGCGTGTGCACGGTAGCTGATGGCTTCGTTGCGGTATACGCGTCCCGGACAGATAATGCGGATAGGCGGTTGGGTGTTCTCCATCACGCGGGCCTGTACCGATGAAGTATGGGTACGCAGGATGATGTTCTTGGTCACGTCTTCCGGATTGTGTTCGATGAAGAAGGTGTCCTGCATGTCGCGGGCCGGATGGTCTTCGGCAAAGTTCATGGCTGTAAACACGTGCAGGTCGTCTTCCACTTCGGGTCCGTCGGCGATGCTGAAGCCCAGGCGGTGGAAGATGTCGATGATTTCGTTCTTGACGATGCTCAAGGGGTGACGGGTACCCAGTTCGATGGGATAAGCCGTACGGGTCAGGTCCATCTCAGCGGCACTGTTGTCCTGGGTTTCGAACGATTCTTTCAAGGCAGCGATGCGTTCCTGTGCCTTGTTTTTCAGTTCATTCAGCTTCATTCCCACTTCTTTCTTCTGTTCAGCGGGGACATTACGGAAGTCGGCCATCAGTGCGTTGATCGCTCCCTTCTTGCTCAGATATTTGATACGCAAAGCTTCCAGCTCCTCGGCATTGGCTGCTTGCAAGCCTTCGATTTCCTGAAGGATTTGTTCTATTTTAGCTAACATATGCTTCTCCTTATTTTTTTTATTGACGGCAAAGTTAGCGAATTAAACCCATATATTTTGCTGAAAACCAAAAAAACAATACTTTTGCATCGATTTTTTTCGAAATGGAGAAATGAGAAAACTAATGATTGGTGCTGGCCTCTTGGGGTTGTTGAGCGCTTGTGGAGGGGAGAAGAAACAGTCGGAACCTTCTGTGCTAAAAATGGAAATGAACGACTCGCTATCGGTTGTTCTGGATTCGGTAGCTGTGAACGAGGTAATCGCCGAGGATGAGATTCTTCCTCCTACGGCCGATGAGAGTTTTGCTGATTTTGTCTACAATTTTGCCGTGGATGAGAAGTTGCAACGCTCTCGCATTCAATTTCCGTTACCTTATTATACTTCCGACCATACCGAGCGCATTGCGAAGGAGCAGTGGGAGTACGATCCGCTCTTCAGCCGTCAGGACACCTACACGGTTTTGTTCGACCGGGCAGCCGATATGGACCTGGAGAAGGATACGGCCATGACCAGTGTGAAGGTGGAATGGATTTTCCTGCAGTCGGGCAAGACCAAACGGTATTATTTTGAACGTTTGGAAGGCCAGTGGAAACTGGAGGCTATTGACTTTGCCGACCGTCCGAAAGAGGAGTCGGGCCGGGAAGATTTCTTTGATTTCTATGCCCGTTTCGCCAATGATTCGGTTTTTCAGCTTTCCCGCTTGCATCATCCCTTGAAGTTTGTGACAGCCGACCCCGAAGACGAATTCCAGATTTTGGAGACGATTCTGGAGCCGGGACAGTGGCTGGCTTTCCAACCGGAACTTCCGCGTGAGTTTCTGACGAACGTGAACTACGGGCAGCACAAGACGCAACATTCCCGTACGAAGGTTGTCGAAATCAAGGGATTTGGCAATGGATTTAACAATACACTCTACTTCGAATGCCGTCACGGTGAATGGAAACTGGTGCAGTTCGAGGATTTGAGTGACTGACAATAACATATTATCATGAAGGAACAAACGAATTTCGCTTTACAAGCTCATCATACGTTTGGCATGGAGGTCCGTGCCGAACGTTTTGTGGAATATGCGTCGGTAGCTGAACTGAAGGCTTTTTTGGCCGATCCGTCGGCGTTGTCCGGGCGTTGGCTGCACATCGGCGGGGGGAGCAACCTGCTCTTCAAGGGCGATTATCAAGGCACGGTGCTGCACTCGGCTATTCGTGGCTGTGAGGTAGTGGCGGAGGATGATACCTGCGTCGAAGTGCGTGTGGGAGCGGGGGTCGTTTGGGATGATTTCGTGGCGGAAGCCGTAGCTCGTGGCTGGTACGGAGCCGAGAACCTGTCGCTGATTCCAGGCGAGGTGGGGGCTTCGGCTGTGCAGAACATCGGTGCCTATGGAGTGGAGGCCAAGGACTTGATTGTCCGCGTGGAAACGGTGGAAGTGGCAACCGGTGCCGACCGGACCTTTACGAACGAAGAATGTGGCTATGCGTATCGTCAGAGCTGTTTCAAGCACGAATTAAAAGGAAAATACATTGTAACTTATGTGACGTATCGTCTGCAGAAACAGCCCGTTTTCCACTTGGACTATGGGCATGTGCGGGAAGAACTTGAAAAACGGGGCGAAGAGCCGACCTTGGATCATGTGCGCCGGGTCATAGTGGCTATTCGGCAGGACAAGTTGCCCGATCCGAAGGTACAGGGCAATGCGGGCAGTTTCTTCATGAATCCCGTAGTGCCGCGCGCCCAGTTTGAGGCACTTCTGCAACTCTATCCGGAGATGCCGCATTATGAGGTGGATGCCGAGCGGGTAAAGATTCCGGCTGCCTGGATGATTGACCGCTGTGGTTGGAAAGGTAAGCGCGTGGGTCGGGCTGGCGTGCATGACCGGCAGGCATTGGTCCTGGTCAATTGTGGTGGGGCCACCGGAGAAGAGGTGATGGCTTTGGCAGGCCAGATTCAGGCATCGGTTTTCGAACGGTTTGGCATACACATTTCGCCGGAGGTGAATTACATCGAATAGAGCGGGAACTACCGCTAGACACAGCAACGAGAAACAATCATGAAGATTACGATATTGGGAAGCGGCACTTCGACTGGGGTGCCCGAAATCGGATGTACCTGTCCGGTGTGCACCAGCACGGATCCCCGCGACCGCCGGTGGCGTTGCTCGGGGTTGATCGAGACACAAGGCGTGCGGATACTGGTGGATTGCGGACCTGATTTCCGGGAACAGATGATGCGTTATGCCACTTTTGCTCCGTTGGATGCGGTGTTGGTAACCCATGAGCACTACGATCACGTTGGGGGACTGGATGACTTGCGTCCGTTTACCCGCTTCCGGGATGTCCCGGTTTATGCCGAAGCCTATATGGCTGAACATCTGCGGGCTCGTATACCGTATTGTTTTACAGAGACACTTTATCCAGGGGTGCCTCGCATCACTTTGAACGAAATTGCTCCCTTCCAGCCGTTCAGTCTGCTTTCCGCTGAAGGAAAATCGGTGGAAGTTCTTCCCATCCGGGTTCTGCATGGAAAATTGCCCATTCTGGGTTACCGCATTGGTCGGATGGCTTGGATTACCGATATGCTGACAATGCCCGAGGAGTCCTTCGAGGCATTGCACGGTTTGGACGTGCTGGTGATGAATGCCCTGCGTCCGCAGCCACACCGTACTCACCAAAGCGTGTCGGAGGCTTTGGAGAAAGCTGCCCGTATCGGGGCTCGCGAGACTTATTTCGTTCATATGAGCCATCATATCGGTCGACACGCCGAGGCTGAGCAGACCCTTCTACCGCACATTCATTTTGCTTACGACGGATTGACTTTGACGTTTTAGGAAAGTTCCCTTGCCACACGTTTCACGGACGGTGGCCGGGAAGGTATGTCAATAGGAAAACAGTGTGAAACTGGACTCATTCCTTGATTTTTGTCTTCAATGAAAACTTGCATAGGCCATTCAGGCCGCAATCAGCACATTTGGGCTGGCGGGCTGTACAAACGTAGCGTCCGTGCAGAATCAGCCAATGGTGGGCGGTCGGGACCACTTCCTCGGGCAGGTATTTCATCAGTTGTTTTTCCGTAGCCAGAGGTGTGGTGCAGCTGGCCGGTACCAGTCCGATGCGGTGGCTCACGCGGAACACGTGGGTGTCGACTGCCATCGTTGCTTTATGGAAAACCACACTTTGGATGACGTTGGCCGTCTTGCGGCCTACCCCCGGCAGCTTTACCAGTTCCTCCAAGGTGTCGGGCACTTCGCTGTGGAAATCCTGTACCAGACGTTGAGCCATACCCACCAAGTGTTTGGCCTTGTTATTTGGGTAACTCACGCTGCGGATGTATTCGTAGATTACTTCCGGCGTAGAGGCTGCCATCGCTTCGGGTGTGGGGAAGTCGCGGAACAAGGGCGGGGTGATGAGATTCACCCGCTTGTCGGTGCATTGGGCACTCAGGATGACGGCCACCAACAACTCGAAGGGGTTGGAGTAATGCAGTTCGGTTTCGGCTACCGGCATGGCTTTCTGGAAATAGGCGATGACTTGGTTATATAATTCTTGTTTTCTCATAGGGTTTGTTTTTGCGGGGCATCCGTCGCCCGGAAATTGCTTGCAAAGATAGGAGAAAGTCGGGATATTTTAGCATATTTTGGGAGGCTTTCATTGGTGACTTCACGGAATCTTTGTAACTTTGCCGCCCGAATTGAAAATGAACCATCACGTATGATGCCGTGAATAGCGGCCGTGTATTCTAGAACACCACGTAAAAAACAGGAGCAATGAATCAAAAGAACACTGTATCTGTATCGTTTATGCTGTTGGGTATCCTCTTCTGTGTATGCCTGGTTGCAGCTAATCTTTTGGAGACCAAGGTTGTCCAGCTTTGGAAAATTACGGCAACTGCCGGCTTGGTCGTCTTTCCCATTTCGTATATCATCAACGACTGCATTGCCGAGGTCTGGGGCTTCCGCAAGGCGCGACTCATCATTTGGATGGGCTTTGCCATGAACTTTCTGGTGGTCGCCCTGGGTCAGTTGGCCGTGATGCTGCCGGCCGCACCGTTCTGGGACGGTGAAGAAGGGTTCAACTTTGTATTTGGTCTCGCCCCCCGCATTGCGGTAGCCAGTCTGGGGGCTTTCCTGGTGGGATCTTTCCTCAATGCGTATGTCATGAGCCGCATGAAACTGGCTTCGGGCGGCAAGCATTTCTCGTTGCGGGCGGTTGTGTCGACGTTGGTCGGCGAAAGTGCCGATTCGCTACTTTTCTTTCCCGTGGCTTTCGGGGGACTGATGCCGTGGGAGGAACTGGCCAAGATGATGGTGCTGCAGGCACTGCTCAAGACGGCGTATGAAATCCTGGTGCTGCCCGTCACGGTTCGGGTGGTCCATCTGATCAAACGGGTGGATGGCAGCGATGTGTACGACGAGCACATTTCATATAATGTGTGGCGTATCCGTGAAATCTAATTGAAACCAATCTCTATTCATAATCCATGATGAATCATGATGCAGCCTTGGTGGTCTTCAGCGGAGGGCAGGATTCCACCACTTGCCTGTATTGGGCAAAGAAACATTTCAAGCGCGTGGTCGCTTTGAGCTTTATCTACGGACAGAAACATGTGAAGGAAGTGGAACTGGCACGGGCCATTGCCGAAAAGGCGGACGTGGAGTTCCGGGTGATGGATGTCTCCTTCATCGGGCATTTGGGCAAGAACTCGCTGACCGATACGAGCATCGCGATGGACGAGGAGAAGCCGGCCGATACGTTTCCGAACACCTTTGTGCCGGGGCGTAACCTGTTCTTCCTGAGCATTGCTGCCGTACATGCCCGTGAACTGGGCATTCAGCATCTGGTCACCGGGGTATCGCAGACCGACTTCAGCGGTTATCCCGACTGCCGCGATGCGTTCATCAAGTCGCTCAATGTCACACTCAACCTGGCCATGGACGAGCAGTTTGTCCTGCATACGCCCTTGATGTGGCTCGACAAGTGCCAGACTTGGGGCTTGGCTGACGAGCTGGGAGTGCTTGACCTGGTTCGCCACGAGACGTTGACCTGCTACAACGGAGTACCGGGTGATGGTTGTGGGCATTGTCCGGCCTGCACCTTGCGTCGCGAAGGACTGGAAAAGTACCTGGCACAGAAGGAAACTTCCTCAAACCGGTGAACCGAGAATCTATCCGGCTAGCCATCATTTCAATTATTCAATATTGTAAACGCTGAAAAAGCAGTAAAACCTATGGAAAGAAAAGATGAATTGACCCTTTTGGGTACCCAAACAAAATACAAACAGAATTATGCCCCCGAAGTACTGGAGGCATTCGTAAACAAGCATCCCGGCAATGATTATTGGGTGCGCTTCAATTGCCCCGAATTTACCAGCTTGTGTCCGATTACCGGTCAGCCGGACTTTGCGGAAATCCGCATTTCGTACCTGCCCGATGTGAAAATGGTGGAAAGCAAGAGCTTGAAGTTGTACCTGTTCAGTTTCCGTAACCACGGTGATTTCCACGAAGACTGTGTGAACATCATCATGAAGGACCTGATTCGCCTGATGGATCCGAAATACATCGAAGTGACCGGAATCTTCACGCCCCGGGGAGGCATCTCGATTTATCCGTACTGCAACTATGGCCGTCCGGGTACAAAGTACGAAGAACTGGCGGAATACCGTATGCGTAACCACGACCTGTAAAAAGGGAGGATGGCTACTTTCGAGTGAGGGCCATTGTACTCCATGAGACGCGTGCGAGCCCTGTTACCGAATTCAACCGGTAGCAGGGCTCGCATGCGTTTGTCCATATCCGATAGGGAGAGTTGCGAATATAGGTTTAGGCCAGTTCCAATCCCAAGGCTTTCTGCAGTTTCAGCAGATAAGGGTTCTTCTGGCTCATCAACTGGAAGCGTTCCACAGCGCTGTAGGCCCGTACGTTTTCGGTGGGCGCACTGACCCGTACTTGCATGGTGATTTTCCGGTTGTGCAACTGTTCGCGCAAATGTTTTTCGATAGCCGGAATCAGTTGGATGAAGAACTTTTCCACCATTTCGTTGTCGACGGCCACTTCAAAGGTCGTATCATTCAGCAGGCGCGGATGCAGGTTCATCATGCGTGCCGAGTTGGCTTTTTCTTCCACCGGCAGATGGGTGGCAAATTCCCGCCAATAGTAATCCAAATCCTTTTCATTGAAAATATAGTCTTCGTAGGCAGCTTCTGTCGTAGGAGCAGTTGCGGCAGTCCGGGGACTGGATGCTGTACCCGTCGAGGTTTTGGCATCCTGCGTGTTACGTCGCAGGGACATTGTCAGTTGTCCCGCTTTTACCTTGGGGATGCGTTTCCCTTCCTTGGGTTGAGGCAGGGGATTGGGATGGACACCGTTTCCTGCTGTCGGATAGCCGTTTCCTGCCGTTGGGGCGGCTGAAGCAGTAGCCGGTGGCACATTTCCAGGTTGGGAGGACGGGTAGGGGGTGCTTGTTGCTTGGGCTGCAGGGTTCATTCCGGTTCCGGAAGCAGCAGCCGAAGAATGTCCGTTAGCGTTGGCCGTGGGGGCAACGTTCGAGGCGGCAGGGGATGCTGCAGCCGCACTGGCCGACTGTGCCGGTGTAGCAGGGGCAGTAGCCGAAGCTGAGAAGACGGGTTTTAAGGATGGCTTAGGGCCACGCCCTCCACTCAGGTCATCGGCATCGGGCAGGGTAAGCTGGGCACATTGAATCAAGGTCAGCTCTACCAATAGCCGTTTGTTTTTGCTGGCGCGGTAATTCAGGTCGCAGTCGTTGCACAGCTTCATGGCGCGGTACAGAAAGCGCGTGTCGCATTGCTGTGCCTGTGCCTGGTAGCGGTCGCGGATGCTGGCACCTACCTCGAGTAAAGGCAGGGTAGCCGGATCCTTGCTCACCAGCAAGTCGCGGAAATGCGACGACAGACCGGTGACGAAGTGGTTGCCGTCAAAACCTTTCTTCAGGATGTCGTTGAACAGCAGCAAGGTTTCCGATACCTGGTTGGCCAGTAGATGGTCGGTGAGCTGGAAGTAATATTCGTAATCCAGTACGTTCAGATTTTCGATAACGCTTTGGTAGGTGATGTTTCCTCCGGTGAAACTCACCACCTGGTCAAAGATGGACAAGGCGTCGCGCATACCTCCGTCGGCCTTTTGGGCAATCACCGTCAGGGCTTCGGGTTCGGCCTGAATGTGTTCCAGTTTGGCCACATACTGCAGGTGGTCGATGGTATCTTTGATGCCGATGCGGTTGAAATCGTAAATCTGGCAGCGGCTCAGGATGGTCGGCAGAATCTTGTGTTTCTCGGTGGTGGCCAGGATAAAGATGGCGTGATGGGGCGGTTCTTCCAACGTCTTCAGGAAGGCATTGAAGGCAGCCTGCGACAGCATGTGTACCTCGTCGATGATGTACACCTTGTACTTGCCGATTTGGGGCGGGATGCGTACCTGTTCGATGAGCGAACGGATATCCTCCACCGAATTGTTGCTTGCCGCATCCAGTTCGTGGATGTTGAAGGATCGCTGTTCATTGAAGGCCACGCACGATTCGCATTGGTTGCAGGCTTCCCCTTCTTCATTCGGACTCAGGCAGTTGATGGTCTTGGCAAAGATACGGGCACAAGTCGTCTTTCCCACCCCGCGCGGTCCGCAGAACAGGTAGGCATGTGCCAGTTTGCCCGTCGCAATGGCATTCTTCAAGGTCGTGGTCAAGGCACGCTGTCCGACCACCGATTCAAACGACGCCGGACGGTATTTCCGCGCCGATACAATGTAATTTTCCATAACCGGAGTCCTTTTTTCTGTGATGAGTTTTGCAAATGTACATAATTTCTCCGTGTTTATAGATAGGAATGACTGAAATATTTCTATCTTTGCATCGACTAAAAGGGAATCTTCATATGAGTAAATTGCTGACTATTTGGAACTATATCCGGCATCACAAGTATCTGATTACGTTGCTGGTTTTTGGGGTTGTGATAGGCTTTCTCGATGAGAACAGCCTGATTCAGCGCATCAAGCAACAGAATGAAATCCGTACGCTGAACAGCGAGATTGCGAAGTATGGCAAGCAATACGAGGAAGATACCCAGCGTCTGAAGGAACTGACCAATAATCCTGAAGCGCTTGAAAAGATTGCTCGCGAGAAGTATTTGATGAAGAAGCCGAACGAGGATATCTTCGTTTTTGAGGAATGAGCGTGGCTTTTTCATGGCTGTCTTTCGCTCTTCTGAAGGAAAAGGAAACTGATAACAGAAATCAAGTAAGAACATGAATAAGATTGAACAAACAGTGTCGGTGGTGGGAGCTGTCCTGCTGCTGATAGGAGCGGTGTTGCAGATTACCCGCTGGGAAGTGGCACCTTATCTTTATATCGTAGGAGCTGTCCTGTTCGGCTATATCCAGGTGACGACGGGACGTTACGAGGGTCGCAACCTGATTATCCGTCGGCTGCGTCGCCAACAGATTTTGGGTGCCATCGCTTTGGTGGTAACCGGTGTACTGATGCTGACGATGCCGCGCAACGAGTGGATTGTGGGGCTTACCATTGCAGCAGTCTTTGAACTCTACACTGCCTTCCGTCTTCCGCAGGAACTGGAAAAGGAAAAGTAAGTCTTACCCAAAATAGGAAAGGAAATGTAAGTGGTTGGAACCGGTGTTCTGTGCACCGGGAAACCTTTCTGCTGAACAGAGAAATCCCCGCTACAGCATGCAAACTGTAGCGGGGATTTCTTAATCTATAGGCAAGTACTCTGTGCAGGCACCTTATTCCACAATTGTCATTTCGTCGATCAGGTGGCCGGCACCGGCAAACTTGTCGATGATGAACAGGGTGTAGCGGATGTCGACACAGGCGGCACGCTGCAGCTCGGGATGGTAGGCGATGTCGCCCGTCAGTCCTTCGTAGTTGCGGTCGAAGCCCGTACCGATGAGTTCACCCTTGGCGTTGAACACCGGTGAGCCGGAGTTACCGCCGGTGTTGTCGGTACCCGTCACGAAGCACACCGGCATTTCGCCGTTCTTCATGGCATAGCGGCCGAAGTCTTTCTTTGCATACAGTTCCTTCAGCTTGGCAGGCACCACGAACTCGTAGTTGTCGGGGTCTTCCTTTTCCATCACGCCGCGCAGGGTGGTGTAGTAGCTGTAGGTGATGCCATCCTTCGGACGGTACGAACCCACCTTGCCGTAGGTCAGACGCAGGGTCGAGTTGGCATCGGGGTAGATGGGGGTGCCTTCGTGCTGCTTCAGCTTCATCATGCCTTCCACCCAGGTCTTATGTGCCTGGTTGTAGGCATCGGTTTCCGCCTTCATGGCCGCATCGGTCGCGGCATAGCCGGCATCCACCGACTGGGCATAGCGTACCATCAGGTCCTTTTCCAGCGTAGCCAGGTCGGGCTGTGCCACGAACGCTTCGAAGGCTTCGCGGCTGCGGAAGATGGAGGTGTCGAAGCAGGCATCGACAAAGGCATCGATGTTTCCGCCGAATGCTCCGTCTATGGTTTCGAAGATGGAAATGCGCTGTTCGGCCGGAATCAGTTCGGCATAGGTCTTCAGCAGGGCCTTGGACACCTTGCGGTCGACGGCCGGGTTATAGTCTTTGTTGAAGAAGGCTTCGAAATCCTGCTTCAGGTCGTCCAGGGCATGGTCCAGCGGGTTGAGGTCGCGGGTTGCATGCGGCACGCGGTAGCCTTCCTTCAGGGCCTTCACCACTTCGTCGGTTGCCGGTACGCGGTAGAACTCGGTACCCAGGCGGCACACTTCGTGGATGGCCTGCTGGTGATACACGGCATCACGGCGTTTTTGGACGATGGTCCGGATAGCATCGAAAGCCTGTTGGTAGCGGTTGTCACCGATTTCCTGTCCGTAGGCCAGGAGGCGTTCCTGCTGGCGGCGCTTGGTGTCGAGCACGTTCAGGTTCACCAGTCCCTCGTTCATGCCGATGGCATTTTTCCAGTAGTTGGCCGAAGAAGCGTACTTGCTGGCATATTGGATGCGTACGGCATCGCTCTTCATCATTTCTTCGAGCAGGTTGTTCAGGCGCACGGTGCGGACGGTCTGGCGCATGAAGTTGGTGGTCTGCATGCGTTCTTCCACTTCGTCGGCAATCATGTAGCGCCAGTTGCGGCCGGGGAAGCCCATCACGAAGGTGAAGTCGCCTTCCTCGATGCCGCCCAGGTTGATGCTCAGGTGTTTCTTTACCTTCAGGGGGACGTTGGTTTCGGCATATTCGGCCGGTTGTCCGTCGGCAGTGGCATAGATGCGGAACATCGAGAAGTCGCCGCAGTGGCGCGGCCACATCCAGTTGTCGGTATCGGCACCGAACTTACCGATGGAAGAAGGGGGTGCTCCCACCATGCGGATGTCCTTGTAGACGGTCTTTACGAACAGGTAGTAGCGGTTGGCACCGTAGAAAGGCTTCAGTTCGAGCACGGTGAAGGGCGTTAGCTTCATCTTCTCCTGCTTGGCAAAGCGGTCGACCACTTTCTTCAGGTACGAAGGCGACAGGTAGTTCAGTCCTTCGGGGTCCTTGTCCTTGGCCAGGCGTTTCTTCACGTAGTCGGTCACATCGAGGATGCGGTCGATGAAGGTCACCGTCAGACCCGGGCAGGGCAGTTCTTCGCTGCGGTTCATGGCCCAGAAGCCGTCAGTCAGGTAGTCGTGTTCCACCGAACTGTGCTGCTGGATGGCTCCGTAGCCGCAGTGGTGGTTGGTGAGCAGCAGCCCTTCCGACGAGATGATTTCGCCGGTACAGCCGCCTCCAAAGTGTACCACGGCATCTTTCAGACTGATGTGGTCGGGACTGTACACCTGGTCGATGTTCAGGTCGAGTCCCAGGTCGTACATCACGGCGGCATTCTGCTCTTTCAGGTCAGTCAGCATCCACATGCCCTCGTCGGCATGGCCGGCGAGGGTAGTGAGGCTGAACAACGCAATGAATAGGTTCTTCTTCATGGTTGTTTCAGGGGGAATGTCGCTCCATCGGGGAGCGGTTCTACAATCGGGTTTATTCTACAATCGTCATTTCGTCCACCAGGTGCTTGCAGCCGCCCAGCTTGTCGATGATGAGCAGTACGTAGCGGATATCCACAGCGATGCAGCGCTGCAGGTTGTGGTCGAAGTTGATGTCACCACTCAAGGATTCCCAGTTCCGTCGAACGCGCAGCCGATGAGTTCGCCCTGGCCGTTGATGACCGGTGAACCTGAGTTACCGCCAGTGATATCGTTGGTGGTCAGGAAGCAAGTCGGCATATCGCCGTTGGGCAGCGCATAGCGTCCGTAATCCTTTTGGGCATAGATTTCCTTCAGCTTGGCCGGCACTACGAATTCCGGATTGTTGGGGTCTTCCTTTTCCATCACGCCTTTCAGAGTTGTATAATACTTATAGTGTACACCGTCCTTCGGGTCGTACGATTTCACGTTACCGTAGGTCAGACGGATGGT